>Ga0265297_10000544_pt1 | contig 108928 bp, 105 predicted proteins | sample Munlanlwell13791_FD_192502 | JGI IMG/M metagenome (GOLD analysis project Ga0265297, IMG submission 192502) | Leachate microbial communities from a municipal landfill in Southern Ontario, Canada - Leachate well 137-91 | ecosystem: Engineered > Solid waste > Landfill > Unclassified | place...
TGCCGATGACGACGATGCTGCTGTATTTTACCGACGGGGAGGGGTCGTTTCCACGTATTCCACCGAACTATGAAGTGTTATGGGCGTTGTCGCGAAAAGCGAAAGTGCCGTTCGGAAGAGCTTTGGTGATTTTTCATTTGTAAAGAGATTGTATAATTTCGTTATGAATAATAAATTGCATCTCAAAGCTCGCCAAATCGTTCAAAGCCCCGTAACCCAAAAAGCGGTCGTATCCATGAAGCCCGATAAATCGATATGGGGGTTTTTAGGAATCGTCATTTTTATCATACTTCCCGAGATCGTCGCGTTTATCTGGGGAGTTGAAATCACCGCCTATGCCAAAGAGGGATTGCTGCACGCACCTTCTTTTATCGATAAATATTATTTTGATTTTCTGGTTATGCTCTTTGAAGAGGGGGGAAGCTGGTTCAATCTCGGACTCGGTGCGGCATTGCTGATCTGGCTTTTTGTGTAAAAGATTTTTCTCCCGACAGGGAGATAAACCTTAGAGCCCTTTCAGTGCTTCGTTGATCTGATCCAAAGCCAGTGATTTGGCATTTTCTACCTCTTTGTTATCCCACCAGTATTCGATGATGGCATGTTCGATCTGCTCGAGCTGATCCATTCGAAGATTGGCGAATACTTCGTAAGAGCTTACTTCGTCGTTGCTTAACCCTTTTGATTCCGCCACTTTATCCAGTGTCTCGAGAATACTCTCTTCGAGCGGTTTGGGATTAATTTCCAGACGTGCCTGATCGATCCATGCGCGGATCTCCTCTTCGAGATAGTCGTGTCCCCACACTTGGTAGCACAAGATACGGTTGGGGCTGTAGAGCATTTTTTCTTCTTCGCCCAAAACGTCGCTTGTTTTGACGGTACCGTCAAAGAGATACACTTCGATACGTTCGTTTTCGCGTAACGTACATGCTCTCTCAAACGCATTTCGGGCGTGTTTTAATATTTCGCTTCGCAGATTTTCATTCATCGTTTTATATCTCCATTGTTAAAATTGAACCGTTTAGGTCATGTACGGTATATCAAGATGGGAATCCCGATCGGATGCTTCGTAATCGTATGTGGTCACCTCCCGGACAGCGGAGAGCTTTTTTTGCAATACGATTCGCTGCAGCGGATGCAACAGTGTAGCATTAATGTATTGCGAAACCGCATGACGGTAATGCATGACGATTATCGGATGCCAAATTTCCTGATGCGCGCTTAGGCGTTCGATAAATTCTTGCAGCTCATCACGCTCGATCGTATCGAGACGGGGCAGTTTGCGGATGACGTTTCGGACAAACTGTTTTGTAAAATAGGGTTCCCCCATCTTTAACAGCGTCGATGTCGCATCGATATTCGCTTCGTTTTCGCTGTAACTGTAGGCATAGCGGAAATGCTCACAGACGGCTTCGATGTATTTCGGATAATGTTCGAGCACCATCACCAGATGGGTCAGATCCTGATCGATCAATACCTGAAAAAGGGTAATCGTATTCTTACCCATACTTGCCCAGTGGGGCTCTCCGCTTTTAACCTGGTCTTTATCGAATATCCGACGGTATTGGTCGATTTCGCTGATATCGGTAACCAGACGCGCCGAAGAGGAAAAACTGCTCATGAAGCTCTTGTTGATCCGTTGTGATAGTCCCATAGACGTTTGTAGTGACTGTCGAGTTCACTAAGGGTCGAATCGACGGTGATCAATTCATTGGTTCGGCTGAAACGCCCGGTATTGGACTCGTACCATTTTTCCATTTCGATTTTCAGGGTATTGCGTTTGGCGACCGTTTCGACGATGAGACGACGGATCTCCCCCATCTCGGAAGTGATGATCTCAGTCATGGGAACACCCGCATTCGCATGCTCCCGCTGCGGTACCCGGATCAAGAAATTGTTTTGCATTCTCAACGGTGACATGCGTCAGTGTGTCGGATAAGGCGATATCGATTGCTTGGTTGAGGGGCATCGCCTCTTTTCCCAACCAATAAACGTTCATACCTCCGCGAACCATGACATGAAACGGTCCGTCACCCAAAAATCCGTATACGGCGGAAGTAGCCCCTTTTTCCAACAGATAATTGGCGGTCATAATACCGTTGCCGCACCCCTGATTGGGAACGAGGGTATAGGACTTGTCGGAGGGGTTGACCAATGCAAAAAACGGTGCGTTACCGAAAAGCTTCGTGCTCATAACGTCACGGCTATCGGATTCGACAGGGATGGCTATCATAGATGCTCCTTTGTGTCAGATACGGAGTGTTATGCATTTATTATTCTTCGTGTTAGAACGGCAATTGCAGTATCTTTGCCAAATCAGTTAAAAAGAGATTCCGATGGATGAGCTTCGTACCCATTATCACTATTTCAGCAACGAAGAGGGAGATGGCTATGAGATTTACAGCTGTGATCTCCCCGACGTAAAAGGGTTCGGTGAAACGTACGATGAAGCTATGGATGATCTGCGAAGAAATATCAAACGGTATGAGGAGAAGAATATGGAAGCCCAATCACTAATGGAAACGGCCATTACGGCATATGATGCAAAAGATTATACGAAGGCAAAAGCGATTTGGGAATCATTGGGCGAGTCCAATACGGATGCGATGGTTAATCTGGGGACAATGTATGTCAAAGGATACGGTGTTGCCAAAGATATACACAAAGCATTTTCTCTGTTTGAACGTGCGGCGGAAAAAAATCACGAAGTGGCGTCATTTTATCTGGGCGGTATGTATGAAAACGGAATCGGCACGGAAGCGGATAAAGACAAATCGATCCGTTATTACACGGTAGCCGCTGAGGCCAATATGCCGACGGCTCAACTCAAACTGGGGATTTTGCTTCGCAATGATGACGTCCTTAACTCGATGAAATGGATGATCCGTGCCGCCCATGCGGGTGAATCGCAGGCGCATTCGCTCCTCACCTATGTCAGCAATCAGCATGATGCATCCGACATAAATGTCACGTTTCGTATGATGGATGAAAGCTCACAGCGTGCTAAGATCGAATCGGTCATCACGGAAAATCTCGCGCCGATCCTCGCCAGTGACGGAGGAGGGGTAGAACTCGTCAACTATGTCGGCGGGGATACTCCGGAAATCTGGCTTCGCTATCTGGGTGCCTGTTCGGGATGCCATTTGGGGCCTACATCGACGGCGGGGATGATACTGGAACAGTTTGAAAACGTTATCGATAAAAAGATTGTGATTTATCTCTGGTAGGAGGATCGTCATGAACACGATAAAAGCAAAAGTAGAAGATATTAAAAGTGATGAGTTTTTTAGCTGCATCACGGTTCGTGTCAACGGGACAGATTTGAAATTGCTGAAAACGGAACTTCCTAAGTGGCTTCGAGTCGGCGATGAGGTCGAGTGCCGGGTTCAGGAAGCGGCGATCGCCCTTTATAAAGGGGATAAAGACGAGAGTGTCTCTATCGAGAACCATCTAAGCGGAGAACTGCAACATTTTCGTAAGGGAACGGTGTTGAGCGAAGTGAGTGTCGATACCCCCTGCGGCCAACTCAACTCTCTTATTACGACCGATGCGTTCGAGCGGATGGAACTTTGCGAGGGGTGTAATGTAACGCTGCTGCTCAAAGCGGTCGATATCAAGCTTACTCCGCTGTTGGATTCGACCTCGTACGAAAAATGCAAAGAGAATTTGTACAAAGTTCAAAATTGAACTTGTAAAAAGCACACATGTGTGCGTGGGCATCCCGCTGAGGGAAACCAAGTGTTAACGTAGCTAATCGGGACGTGTTCCGATAGTGTATAAAATCAAATAAACCTAAGGAGCTAATTATGGCTGTAATGATTACCGATTTATGTATTAACTGTGACGCCTGTATCGAGGTATGTCCGGTAAGCGCGATTGTAAGTGAAGGCGATTCACCGCGTGATGACTGGGAATACACGTATGTAAAACCTGAAAAATGTATCGAATGTGTCGGTCATGCCGAAGTTCCTGCCTGTGCGGCCGAGTGTCCGACTGAGGGATGTATCGTTTGGGATATGCCGTATACCGCTGAGTACAACGATTATTATGTCAACAGTTCAGACTATGTGATCGGCGAATCGAAAAAACGGGGCGTATTGACACCGGAAGTATCTCCGCAAACTTACAAAGAAGATATTTCAATCGCAGCTCGTGAAGCACACGAAGCGGTAGCGGTTTAAAAGGCCATCCGATGCTGATCGCGTTCGCTTCCACCGACGGTGTCACCGTTAATCAGCATTTCGGCTGGTCGAAGAGTTTCGAACTCTATCGAGTGAGTTCCGAGAGTGCCGAATACGTCAAAACACTGGACAGTTCGGAAGATGAGATCGCCGATGAGCATGAAAAACTGGCCTACAAAATCAGCTCGATCAAAGAGGCTGATATCCTGTATTGCTCCGCAATCGGGCCGACCGCTTCTAAGATGGTGCTAGCTTCGAAAATCTATCCGGTTCGATCGGGTGAAAACGATCGTATCGATGAGACGATTACAAAGCTTCAAGAGCTCTTGCTGGGCAATCCGCCGCCGTGGCTGTTGCGTATTGTACATACTACCAAAGATAAGGGGTAACTATCATGTCTGTTATTATCAACGATACCTGCATCACCTGTGATGCGTGTTTACAACAATGTCCCGTTAATGCGATTGTGGACGATTCCTCCAATCCGACAGGTAAAAAACAATATTACGTTCAGCCCGACAAGTGCGTCGAGTGTGTCGGAATCTATGATGACCCGCAATGTGCGGCGATCTGCCCGAGTATCGGATGTATCACCTGGGATATGCCCTTTAGCGCAGAATTTGATGAACATTTCCGAAATGAAGAGATGTACAAACTCGGCGTAACCAAAGAGGGGATGTTAAAATCTCCGATCTACAAAGAAAAATCGTATCGCAAGGATATTGCGGTCTCTGAGCGCGGTATCGGAAAACTTGTCCAGGAAGAGCCTGAAACATTGGAAGAAGTGGGTTGATGATGGATCCGTTTGCCAAAGTTGCCGCGGATCTCGACACCTTTGCCCGCGACTGTGCGGTAACGGTTGCCCTTAAAATCACCGACGACTCGTGCAAGATGGATGACGAGCAGCGTGCATTGTTTATGGCATTGTACGATGCACTTCCTCCGTTTGAGAGTACGATATTCGACGAATCTGTTCATGAGCTGATCCGTGAAGGACGATACGCACCGACCGCACAGTTATTCGGACGGATAAAAAATGAGCGTGAAAGAGCTATGGCGATTATCACAAAAGAGAAAATGAAAACCTTCAAAGCTTCGGTCCGAGGCTCGCTTCTTATCGCACGACATATGTCGTAAGCCCCTTTTTATAACAAAATCAGAACCCATTAAAAAAAAAATTACAATATACGATACTATACGATAATTATAGAGGTAGAAACAAGAACCCGAAGACAATCAATGTCGTTGGATCGAGTAGGGGCAAGTTTAGTGAATACATCAAATTCTAATACCGAGATCATCACCGATCTTAATAAAAAATCTGATGATACCGATGACTCACTGCCGGAAGTTATCACGACGGAAGAAGCCATTCAGGGCTATTTTGAAGACCTCCGGACAAGAGTGAGCCGGTTTGCGGGATATCAGAACGAAACGCATGAAATCGATTTTTTACTGCTTCGCCGTTTTTTGATGACGGCATATAACAATTTGGTAGAAATCGATATGAGCCTGACCGACACCCCTGTGTTTCCTATCCGTAACGACGTATTGAAATTGAGTCAGATATACGATCAGTTTAAACTTCGGGCCCTTCACATAAAAAAAGCGTTTTTTGAACTTTTTTTAGACAACCATGATCAATTTTTAAAATACCAAAAGCGCCGTGATGAAAACAAAGAGAGTATCGCCACATACGACATCATGATCCGTACGACGGACGCATCGTTAGAACAAGTAGAATCTGAGATGAAAAATGTTTCCATTGAATCCGAAGAGTACGCTCCGTTAATGAAGCAGTTGAAAGTTTTACGGGCAAAGTCGGTAGACTCCATTCACCATAAACGGAGACTTGAGGACGATAACATCCAAATAACCCTTTATCTGGATATGATCATCAATGAAAATGAAGAGAGCTTTACAAAGAAGTTTTCGTCCATGGCGGCAGTATTTGAGGTGGAAATTATTACCCTTTTGAATAAAGCCGCCTATATGCTCGATATAGCCTTATGGGAAAACGCGCGCAAGTCGAACATGATCAATAAATATTTTTCCGAGTTGCCTATTCAGGGGGGCATATCGAGTCAAACCTATTTACGCTATTATCTCCAAACGTTGAATGAAGAAAAACTCACGGATGAGCATCGGGCGCTCATAAGAGTGCTTTCCTATCTTGAAAGCTTCAAAAAAGTTTCTGTTTTGTATCTGAGCGCCGATATGGAGTCTACCAAACGGGTAAGCAATATTTTGTCGTCATTACGTGTGAAAATAGAGCTTCAGTGTACTTCGGATGTCTTGAATGCGATCAATATGATCAAGAAAAACCTTCCGAAATACATTTTTGTCGATTATCAGTCCGATTTTAAAACGTTGATCAAAGTGTTGAAAAATTTCCCCAATTATGACGAGATAAAAGTGATCCTCCTGGTTGACGGTCCAAACGATATTGATGACGAACGTCTGCAGCAAGGATCGATCAACCATATTATCGGGACTCGGATTTCAAAGCAATCTTTAGCGGATAAATTCGAATATATTTTCAACATGGAGTGAATTTTTTCTATTTTTGCAACGATTAGCAATATAGGGTAAAATTGCGGCATCGATCATGTGTAGGAGGTGACAAAGTGCGAAAAATTATGTACCTGTTTCTTTTTGCTATCGTATTTTTGATCGTAAAAGCTTTTGTCTTAGACGACTATATCGAGCGCTATACCAACAAAGAGACGAATACGACGGCAGACGTTAACGCTTCGGCTGAAGCGGTGCAAAGCGAAACCGAATCAGAAAACACTAGGGAAGCCGAAACCAATAAAAGTACAACGGCCGGAGAAAAAAACAACTCGTCAAAAAATCTGGACACGCCGTTGGAACACTTGGGGGATGAGATCTCAAAACGCATTAACCTTTAAAAAATCATTTTTGCCGAGAGAGGAGTATTCCGCTGGCAATAATCATGATTCCCCCCGCGATTACCGTCGGGGTCGGAAAAATATCCCCTAACATTATTCCGAACAGTGTGGCAAAGAGGACAACCGAATAGCTTACCGTACTGACGATTCCGGCCTGAGCGTAAAAATAGGCGCGGGTCATAAAAATCTGTCCGTATGCGGCGGCGACTCCCATCAGGGCGATCCAAAGCCAGTCGCTCCCATGCGGGAGGACAAAAGGGCTGAGGGCAAAGGCGAAAATTTCAGACGTTACGTATTGTGCCGCTATCATTAAAAGTATCGGAATAAACACCCCCGAAAACATAAAAGAGAGGACGACGGTACGCTCGTCATAATAGGTTTTAAGACTTCGGACGCTCGTATAGGCCAATGAAGAGAGAAAGCCGGTTAAAAGCCCCATGACGTGCAGATATCCCATCTCCATCCCGCTGAGCAGCGCCACCCCCGCAAATCCGATGATAACCGCGACGATCGAATAGGGTTTGAGCTTTTCACCCAACAGAAAAAAAGCGAGCAAAGCGGTAAAAATCGGCTCGGTTTTTGAATAAACGATTGCATTGGAGAGGGTGGTCGCGCTGATCGTGTAGAAAAAGGTGAGAAGAGCTACCGTTCCGATGACTCCGCGAAATATCAGCGTAAACGGCTTGCCGCCGACGTTGCGTATCGGTTTTCGCAGTGTAATTACGCCGATAACGGCTAAACCGACGACGTTGCGCCAAAACGTTACTTCAACCGATCCCATGGAAGCAGAGAGAAGTTTGGCGAATAACATTATCAGCGAAAAAAGAAACGATGCGATGAGCATAAAAAATATGCCGCGGCGGGTATCGGACGAGGTTAAATTCATAACGCCATTGTACCATGTGAACCTCATGAAAAGGGGATTTGAAATGAAACCCAATTGGTTTTAGGATACAATAAAACAGTGTAATGATTTACTGGGGCATAGGATTGTAGGGGATGGTTAAAACGGCTAATTTTTCGGGTGATTTTTGGGGCGGTACGGCAGCTATGCTGGTTGCATTGCCCTCGGCTATCGCATTTGGGGTAACGATCTATGCGACAATAGGCGGCCAATACAGCGCATACGGTGCATTAGCCGGTATTTTAGGGGTGGCGGCAGTCGGAATCGTTGCGGCCATGATGGGGGGAGCGGATCGGCTTATCTCCGCACCGAGCGCACCTGCGGCAGCCGTTTTGTCGGCATTCGCGTTGCAATACGTTTCACAGGACTTCGGACCCGATTTGCTGTTTGTCATGCTCATGGTGGTCGCTTTATTGTCGGGCGGATTTCAGATACTGTTCGGTGTTATCGGACTGGGACGTTTGATCAAATACATGCCGTTTCCGGTCGTCAGCGGGTATCTCACCGGTGTCGGGCTTTATATTATCGCGGCACAGTCGCCGATTTTTTTAGGACTCCCGCAGGGGACGCACTTTTGGCATTCGTTTCAGATTATAAACGGCTGGCAATGGCAGAGTATCGCAGTGGGGACGGTCACGATTATAGTCATGCTGTATGCCGATAAAATGTTCCGGATTATTCCGGCGGTCATTACCGCTTTGTTCGTCGGGATGGGGGCCTATTTTCTGCTGGGGCTTATTGACCCGAGCCTCTATCAGCCTAATAATCCGTTTGTCGTCGGTGAACTCGGAGGAAGCGGAGGGATAGATTATCTTCAGATGTTTACGGGGCGTTTTGAAGAATTGTTCCTTCTTCAGTGGGATGATATAAGCCTTTTGCTTTTTCCGGCGTTGACGCTGGCGGCTCTGCTCTCTATCGATACGTTGAAAACCTGTATCGTTTTGGATTCCATGACCCACACCTATCATAACTCCAATAAAGAGCTGATCGCCCAAGGCTCAGGCAATATCGTCTCCGCATTGATCGGCGGAATGCCCGGTTCGGGGACGATGGGGGCAACCATGGTTAACCTCTCAGCCGGGGGAAATACCCGTCTATCAGGGGTGATCGAGGGGGTAATGGCGGTCGGGGCGTTTGTCGCTTTGGGCTCGTTTATCGCGTGGATCCCCGTTTCGGCATTGGCGGGTATTTTGATCGTTATCGGCTTTCGGATGATCGACAGACACAGTTTGAAATTATTGAAAACGCGTCAGACGGCACTCGATTTTTTTATTATCGCTTCCGTCGCCGTAACCGCTCTTACGGTGAGCCTGATCGCCGCATCGGGGGTGGGACTTATATTGGCAGTAGTCCTCTATATATTCCAGCAAATCGGTGCTTCGGTCGTGTACCGCCATATTGACGGCAGCGAAGCCAGAAGCAAACTCATCCGAAGTCGGGAGGATGAGGCTATTTTGTCTGAGAAGGGAGGTGTGTTTTCGGTGTATGAATTGCACGGAAGCCTTTTTTTCGGAACGGCTAATCAGTTGTATACGATGCTCAAAGAAGACCTGCAGCACAAAAAATACATCATTATGGATATGAAACGGGTGCAGACCGTCGATCTGACGGCAGCGCATATTCTGCTGCAGATCAAAGATATCCTCCACGAACGGGACGGATATCTGATTTTGTGCCGATTGCCGCATAAGCTACCGACGGGAGATGATCTGGAGAGCTACTTCAATCAGGTCGGATTGCTCAAACACTTGAGTCCGATCAAAGTGTTTAACGATTTGGATGATGCGATTGAGTGGGCGGAGAATAAAATAATCAAAGAATTTTCGGTAGAGGAAAAAGGGGAGAACCTTTTGGAACTGCACGATTTCGACCTTTTTAAAGGGCGGCGGGATGAGACCTTGGAAGAGATAAAAGGTCTTGTAGAGAGCCGGTCCGTTAAAAAAGGGGAAGTAATCTATTCCGAAGGGGAGGGGAACGGCGAAATCTTTCTGGTCCGACGCGGTTCGGTTCGGGTCATGCTCCCCACGTCCGGCGGAAAAAGCGTACATCTCAGTACGCTGGGACAAAACAATTTTTTCGGCGAGTTTTCCTTTTTGGAAGGGGTTCCCCATTATACCGACACGATTGCCGGAAGCGATACCGAGCTATATTGCATTACGAGAGAAGCGTTCGACGTGTTTAAAAAGCTCCATAAAAAAGCGGCATACGGTTTTATGCACGCACTAGCCGCCGTTTTGGCTGAAAGACTCAGGCTGACACGTTCCGAATTGGTTGCGGAATATGACGCCTAAACTATGAGTTTGCTTAATAGATAAACGAATAATAATTTTATTAGTTTGAATACGGTAAAACATGTTTACTATTTGAATATGACCTATGAGATGAGTGAAAGGAGGAATATGCAGTTTTTTCTCCATAAAGCCGAAGAGCGCGGGAGCGCCGAACACGGATGGCTGCACAGCCGTTTGAGCTTCAGTTTTGCCGATTACCACAACCGAGGACGGATGGGATTCGGTGCACTGCGTGTACTGAATGACGATTGTATCGAGCCGTTAGGGGGATTTGACATGCACCCCCATCATGATATGGAAATTATTACGATCGTAACGAAGGGATCGCTTGAACATAAAGATTCACAAGGGAATTACGAGATAATCGAATCGGGAGAAATACAATATATCTCTGCGGGACGGGGGATTGAGCACTCTGAATTTAATCCCTCGTTGAAAGAACGGACTGAGCTGTTTCAAATATGGATAATCCCGCGTAAAAAAGGGACGATTCCCCGCTATAAAAAATGCCGCTATGATTTGGATAAAGTCAATCGATGGGTACTGATCGCCAGTTCACACGGCAGAAAAGGGTCTTTGAAAATCGATCAGAATGTCACTATACGTTTATCGCATCTCTTTTTCGGGCATACCCTTGTCTCTGATCCGCCCAAAGCGGGACTAGGACGGCTGTTAATGGTAGTTGAAGGGGAGGTCAATGTATGCGGCTATACCCTAAAACGCAGAGACGAGCTGCAAATTATCGGGGAGGAACCGTTTGAGATTACGGTCAACAGAGATGCCCGACTTTTGTTGTTCGATGTACCGTTGGCCAATTTTGAGCAAAAAAGAGGCTCTCTCCTCTAAAGGAGGGTAAGCGGTGAACTCGCAGAGGATCGGTTCAGTGCCGTTTCAGCACGGGAGATAATATCGTCTATCTCTTCATCGCCAGCTTGAATAGTCGTACCCAGGCGCATAGTGAACGAGTCTAAATGTTCAAACGGTTCTTCTTTCATCACTCCGAGTAGTTTTTGGCTGAATTTCATCGCATTATCCGCATTCTCGATGAGATACGCGAGCATAAAAATCTTTTTATCCCAACGAACCAGCATATCGCTTTGACGGATATGGTTTTTGATACAGGAACTGAAATCATGCAGGTATTTTTCGCAGTCGCTATCGCTTGCGTCCATAGCAAGCATGGTTATACCGATCGATTTTTCATTGAACTCCGCCGCATTTTGGAAGCTTTTAGAGGTATGGATAAAATAATCTTTGTTGAACGTCCCGCTCTCTTTATCGATACTGACATCATTTTCGATCATGATTCGTTTGATCAGCTCTTGAGAAATATCGACAAAAGAGATAATCGTGTAGTTCGGAACGGGCGTATCAATAGTGACTGAAAAAGCAAACGGGTCGGCACGATAGTTGATCATACTGACAATTCTGTCGGATTCGGGAATGTTTTGAAGGTCTTCAATCCATTTTTCAGGATCGGTTTTACCGGCATGAAAATAGGCATCATGGGGTACAAAACGGTTTAAGAGGGAACCGAATTCGCGTAGAAATGCTTTTACGGTGGGCATGTTGGTAAAGTTTTGAAACGCTTTATTGAAAAGAATTGGGGTGTTTTGATGCATCAAGACAATCAAGTTATTTTGGGTATCAATGGCCGATTGAAAAAGCTTGCTGCATATAGCATCTTCCGTCAGTAAATAATTTTCATTTTCTGAGAGATGCATCAATGCCCTTTATTTAGAATCATAGTGCACAATCATACCATTTTTTTTAATGCAATTTGAGGGGTGTATGCGGATTTTTCAGTATATACAGCTGACCGTAGCAGTCGCAGAATTTTTTGCAGCCGCAGGCGTAAAAGAGATTTTTTCCCGTTTCGAGGGAGTAGCTGCCGAAATCGGTTTTGATGACGTCCCCTTGTATTCTCTGGATCGTAATGACCCGCATCAAACAGGAGTCGTGCGGGTCGAGGCGATGAAACTTTTCACGGCTTGAATGGATCCAGAGGATTTTCGCTGGGAGGGGTAGGGAGAGAAGAGCCTCTTTGTTCCACTCGCGCACCGCTCCGAGTGCTTCGAGCTCCGAATCACTGACGTTACGGAAGGGGCGCATCAGCCCACTTCGTTCGTATAGGCATAGGTCGAGGAGATAGAGCGCAGACGCTCCGCCGCTTTGACAAAGACGTCGATGACGTAATCGATCTCATCGGCGGTAGTAAAGCGGCTGAGGCTGAGGCGGATCGCCGTATGGGCGAGTTCAGGATCTTGTCCGATCGCGCTCATGACAGGGTTGGCCTCGAGCGATTCGGATGCACACGCACTTCCCGTCGAAGCGGCGATTCCCGCACGGTTGAGATCCCACAACATCGATTCCCCCTCGATACCGCGCAGTGAGATGAGGATGGTGTTGGGTGTACGGCGCTCGCGGTCACCGACGACGAACGTGTCGGGGATTTGCGAGATGGCGTCTTCGAGACGGTCGCGGAGCGCTCGAACATCGCTGTTCATTTTCTCCAGATGCCCGACCGACTGTTTCATCGCAAGACCCATACCGATGATGTAGGCGACGTTGAGGGTTCCCGCACGCTTGCCCCCCATCTGCTCCCCGCCGTGGAGGAGATTCGGAAGTTCTGAGCCTTTTTTGACATAAAGACCGCCGATCCCTTTGGGACCGTGGAATTTATGGGCGGAGAAGGTGAGATAATCGATCGGCGTAGCGGTGAGATCGACTTTGACCTTTCCGATCGCTTGAACGGCGTCGGTGTGGAACAAGATACCGCGTTCTTTTGCGATTTGTGCGACCTCTGCGACCGGGAAGATCATCCCCGTTTCATTGTTCGCCCACATCATACTAATCAATATGGTTTTATCGGTGATCGCCGCGGCGATACGCTCGGCACTGACATATCCGAACGAATCGACATCGACGAACGTGATCTCGGCACCGTTCTCTTCGAGGAAGTGGAGCGTTTCAAGGACGGACGGATGCTCTACCGCAGAAGCGATGATATGGTTCTTGGTAGGATTTTTGAGGATGTGTTTGAAAAAGACACCTTTTAGGACGGTATTGTTGCTCTCGGTCGCACATGAGGTGATGAGGATATCATCGGCATCGGGGGCGTTTAGGGCATCGTACATATTGCCCATTGCTTCGTTCAGATAGGGGCGCACTTCGATCCCGTATTGGTGCAATGAGTTCGGGTTGCCGTAGAGTTCTTCGAAAAACGGCTGCATTTTAACTTTGACGATAGGGTCTAGTTTGGTGGTGGCGTTGTTATCTAAATAGACTCGTTTCATTGTTTGTCCTCATATGTCGGATAGTATGAGGAGAGAATGCAAGATTTGTTCGAGAATAGGGGATATGGCAATTTGTCATCTCAAAACGAATTGTATTGCGTCTCGATATAATGTCTTAATGTAAAGGAAAAGTATGGATGAAAATAACGTTATTATTTACAATACTGCGGATGGAAAAACATCGGTATCGCTTCTCGCACGTGACGGTACTGCATGGATGAACCAATCCCAAATTGCAGAACTCTTTACCACGTCAAAACCGAACATCAGTATGCATATTTCAAACATTTTCGAAGAAGGGGAGTTGGATGAAAATTCAGTTGTTAAGGATTACTTAACAACTGCCACCGACGGTAAAAATTACACCGTATCTTATTATTCTCTCGAAATGATTTTAGCGATCGGATTTCGGGTACGAAGCAAACGGGGAACACAGTTTCGCCAATGGGCGAATAAAAACCTTAGTGAATACATGATAAAAGGCTTTGTCATGGATGATGAGCGGCTTAAAAATCCCGACGGGAAACCCGATTATTTTGATGAGCTTTTAGTACGTATTCGAGATATCCGTGCTTCCGAAAAACGGTTTTACCAAAAAGTTCGAGATCTCTTTTCTCTCAGCAGTGACTATGATCCTACCGATAAAGCGACGCAACTCTTTTATGCAGATGCACAAAACAAACTTCTCTATGCGATTACGGGACAAACTGCCGCTGAGATTATTGTCAACCGTGCCGATGCCGCAGCACCAAATATGGCACTGACAAGTTTCAAAGGTTCTGTAGTTAGAAAACAGGATATTTATACGGCAAAAAACTATCTAAGCGAGGATGAAATCGACAGTCTGAACCGTTTTGTCGTAGTATTTCTCGAAACGGCGGAATTACGGGCTAAAAATCGTCTGGATGTCAAAATGGATTTTTGGAGAGAGAACATCGACCGTATTATCGAGTTTAACGATAAAAAAGTACTTCAGGGCTACGGAAGCGTCAGTCATCAACAGATGGAAACAATGGTCGAAAAAGTGTATGAGACATTTGATACGAAACGCAAAAAATTAGAAGCTATACAAGCAGACGAAGAAGATTTAAGAGAACTTCAACATCTCGAAGAAAAGGTGAAATCACGATAGTCTAATTAATTTGGTGGTGGCATTGTTATCTAAATAGACGCGTTTCATAGATAGTTCTCATAATGTAGGTTATTATGTGGAGAGATGGCAAGATTTGTTCGAGTAGGTTATAAATAGATATACATAAATAGGTATTTATAGGACAAAGCAAGTTTAAATTTAGAGTTGAGTCTATAAAATATATACTTATTAATTGCATGACAATAAAGGATATATGTGAATATTAAAATTAATAATGAACACTTTGAAATAAAAACATTTCCAAATAAATGTCCAATTTGTCACCATGCAATTTCACCAAAGTTTAGTATTGGAGTAGTTGTAGCTGAGAGTAGACTTATTGACTTATCATTTCAATGTCCTAATTGTCAGAATATGTTCATTGGTAAATATACCTATTCTTATCCAAGTTACGATTTATATAGAGTATGGCCTATTGTTCCAAAAGCAGTAGAGTTTGAAAAAGAAATAGAAGAAATTAGTCCAATGTTTGTTGAAACATACAATCAAGCAATTTTTGCAGAGGGAAATTCATTGCATCAGTTAACTGGAATTGGTCTACGAAAGTCATTGGAATTTTTAATAAAAGATTTTTTAATTTCACAAAATAGAGAGAATGAACAAACAATTAAAAGTTCTACTTTATCACAGTGTATAAATAACTTTATCGATGACAATAACTTAGTAGAAATATCGAAACGAGCAGCATGGCTAGGAAATGATGAAACTCATTATGTTAGAAAATGGGAAGATAAAGATATTAGTGATTTAAAGATACTAACAAGACTTACTGTAAACTGGATTCACAATATCATTTTGAAAGATAAATATATTGCTGAAATGAGCTAATAAACAGTAAAAATAAGGGAAAAGCACACAAGAAGCCTCACGCTTCCGCGTGTTCTTCTTTGTAGGTAAAGATCGGCTCTTTACTCGGGTCGTCGATCACCGCTTCGGTGATGGTAACAGTCGCAATCGATTTATTCGACGGACAGCTAAACTGCAACGGAAGCATCGCTTCCTCGATAATCCCCCGTAATCCCCGCGCACCGACACCGCGATCAATCGCTTTTTGCGCGACCGCTTCGAGTGCTTTTTGCTCGAAATTCAGCTCGATGCCGTCCATATCAAACAATGCCTGAAACTGCTTGATAAGAGCGTTATCCGGCTCTTGGAGGATTTGGATCATCTGAGGTTTGGTCAGCTCGCCCAGCTGTGCGACAACGGGGATACGACCGATAAACTCGGGGATCATCCCGTAATGCACCAGCGCTTTGGCATCGATTTTTTTCGGTTTCGCATCGGCAGAGGCGCTTTTGCTGAATCCGACTTTGTTCGTTTTTTTGGTGTGGGTATCGGGGACGAGACCGACAAAGGCTCCGCCGCAGACGAAGAGGACGTGAGAAGTGTTAAACAATACCGTCTCGGTGGTGGAGTTCTTACGGCTCCCTTTTACGGGGACGTAGACTTCGGCACCCTCTAGGATTTTGAGTAACCCTTGCTGTACTCCCTCGCCCGATACGTCGCGCCCCATAGTCGAACTCTCACCCTTGCGGGCGATTTTGTCCACTTCGTCGATGTAGATGATACCGCGCTGTGCGAGATCGATATCGTAGTTCGCCGCGGCGAGGAGGCGGCTGAGGATGCTCTCGACGTCCTCACCGACATAACCCGCTTCGGTGAGTGCCGTGGCATCGGCGACGGCAAACGGCACCTGCATGATCTTGGAGAGTGATTTGGCGAGCAAGGTCTTACCGCTCCCCGTCGGTCCGACGAGCATGATGTTCGATTTTTCCAACTCGACGTTATTATAGACGGGGTTTTCGATCCGTTTGTAGTGGTTGTACAACGCGACGGCGAGGACTTTTTTCGCATCTTCCTGACCGATGATGTATTTGTTCAAAAACTCGACGATCTTCTCAGGAGTAGGGAGCTGCTGCTGCATCGCGGAACGCTGTTCAAAGCGCACCTCTTTTTGCAAAATACTAGAGCAGGTCGTGACACACTCGTTACAGATATGGGTCGTCTCCGAAGAGAACATTTTTTTGACTTCGCTTTGTTTGCGGCCGCAAAATGAACAGGTTTTTTCGGTACTCATCAGACATCCTTAGCGGTGAATTTTATGAGAATCTCATCGGCGAGGCCGAACGCTATCGCATCGTTGGCCTCCATGTAGTTGTCACGATCCGACTCTTTTTCGATTACTTTGGCACTTTTTCCCGTCGCTTCGGCGAGGATGACGTAGAGGCGGCGTTTGAGGTTGAGGATATGTTTCGTATGAATCTCGATATCGCTCGCCTGACCCGAATAGCCTCCGAGCGGTTGGTGGATCATCACTTCGGCGTTGGGGAGCATATATCGGTGCCCTTTTTCCCCGCAGGTAAACAATACCGCCGCCATTGACGCGACAAGCCCCATCGCGTAGGTGTGCACCGGTGCGTTGATCAGATTCATAGTATCTAATATGGCTAATCCCGCCATGACCGAACCGCCCGGAGAGCTGATGTACATGTGGATCGGCTCGTCAGGGTCCATCGCTTCGAGGTAGAGGAGCTGAGAGACGATAACCCCCATCATATGATCGTCGATCGCTTCGGTGATAACGATAACGCGATCCCCCAACAGTTTTGAAAAGAGATCGAAATAACGCTCTCCACGCGGTGAAACATCTTTTACGGTAGGAATAAACGGCATAGGTGGCTCCTTTTACTATCTTATTTTGAACGGATAGGGAGCAAAGCCCCCAATCCTACGCTGGCCGCTATGGCACTGAAGCTACGTCCTGACGGACGAGAATTAAATAAACGCATTGATAAACTCCGGTAATGACATAGGGATTACTTCGAGATTGTGTTTCTCGATAAACTTCTTCTCTTTTTTACCCAGCTCTTTGTCGGTGATGACGTACCCGCCCTCCAGATCGAGACTCAGTTCGTTGGCGACCATACGGTCGGTATCGCGGTCGAACGAGGTTCCTAAAAAGAGGTACTTTTTGGTTTTACGGTAGGTTTTGAGAATCTTCGGTACGGCAAATCCCCCCATCGCTTCAGTAAGCCAATCGACGTAGTCGGCGTCACTGATCACGAAGCTCGGGTTCGGCAGCGGTGAACCCATCGGTTTAAAGAGGATCTTTTCGGCGGTACCCAGCACCTCTTCGTCTACCAAAAAGTATTTTTGGTTTTCGACGTCGTATTCGTACACTTCGTATCGGTTTAGATCGCCCATGATGCGCGATTTTCCGATGATGAGGCAGTGAGGCGTATAGGCCAGCAGCTCTTGAAACTTGGTGTCGCGGTTCGTGTCGATGATGTAGCGCGGAGACATATCGACTATCGCTTTTTGCATCGGCGTCGGATCGAACGGCTTGGTATAGATAAAGTTGATGAGCTGTGTCATGTATTCTACCCCGCGGCGTTGTTCGAGATGCATCGCGGCACGGGAATATTCGAACATCAGCCGAGGCGACATTGCACGTCCGCCGTTCATCGCCAAAATCAGAGAATCGCTGTCGTGAGGAACCGCTTCTCCCTCTTTGGTCGTAATCCCTTCAAACACACCCAAACCGAAGTAGGGGATCGTGGTCTGGTTGCGTAACTCTTTCTTTATCGTTTCAATTAGTGTGTCCATTGTGATCCCTTTTGGAGCTTTGCTTAAACTATTGCATTTTGCATTCTTGTCATAAACAGGAGTATTTTAGTCTTATTTTGTTCTATTGTATACGGTGAATCGGGAAACGGGACAAAAATGTTACCCGTGACACCCTTTTCCGGTGTAGCAGCTGTTTGCCGCTACGATTTTGGAGAGGGCTTTATCGATGGAAAACGGCGCATCAAGGTCATCTAAAATCTCATGGTAGAAGACCGCACCGTCTTTTGAGATGATAAACAGTGATTTTGCCAGTTCCTTGTTGGAGAGACGGACGCCGTAATAATCACCGTATGCTTCGTCATAGTCGTATCCGCATAACCATTCGTCCAATGCGGGCAATTCTACTTTGTCGTTGGCCACGACGAGTGCTTTGGTAATTCCTCCCAGAGCATTGAGGGAGAAGAGGGTGTTTAGCTCATTGAGCTGGGCAATGAGGGGATCGTCGATAAACGGAACGCTGATGAGGAGCTGAGTAGAGCCGTTTTGCCCTCCGATGACGAAGGTTTCACCGGAACGGTTTTTGAGGCTTACTTTTTCGGATGCATACCCGACATCCAGCGGCAAATCTTCGAGTAAAAGAGTAGAGTTTTGATAGGTGATCTGCACGATAGGCTCCTTGGATGAACTATATATCCTGCTATTACTGCATTTAGTGTTCTTAAGTGCCTTATGCGGGGTGAACGTAGCGAAGATGCTCGGCGATTTCGGTACCGATGACAAAATGCTCGATCGCATGAACGGCCGTTTTGATAAAAGGGGGAACTTTATGAAGTTTGATACCGACATTTTTCATAGCGTACAGCGTGTTGAGGCAGTATTGATCGACAATGAGGACATTGGATTTCCCGATCACTTCCAGAAGGGCATAATGTTCACTGATATGATGCGGGCTTTGAGCTAAAGCACTTTCGCATTCACAGGCGATCATTTTCGGGTCTTTTACCATGTCTCCGGAATATTTTTCCCATGGATTGAGTTTGGTTTCGAGATAACGGTATCGTATATCCTTGCGGGTTCCGACCACTTCATACATAGAAAACATTGCGCATGCACAAGGATTGTGATGGTAAACATTCTTTTTGGCATCCAGCGGAATAGCAACGATCATCGACATGCTCCTCTTTATTTAGAAAAGAAATGCAATTTTTGTTCTGCATTATAATATGTTTCGAAAATGCATATAAAAAACATATAATTAGCTTTTGTAATATAAAATAGCAAGCAGGCAAGTAAAATAAGGGAGTGTTGATGCGTCTAATCAATCATAAATATGAGAACTTAGAGCAGCTCGAAACATTCATTCAAGAGCATATTCCGAAAACAGGATCGCTTTTTATCCAACTCTTTAGCGGCGTGATGTACAAGTCGCTCATTCAGCCGATTCTGGATACTCTCGTATCACGGCTTCCCCATGCTTCATTGATCGGTTCTACGACTGCGGGTGAAATCATGGACGGTACAATGAGTTCATTTCAGATCGTTATCTCTTTTTCGATTTTCGATTCGACGGACGTATCGACCTATTATTTTCAAAAATCCGATTTCGAGAACGGGCAACGTGCGGCGCGGAATATTCTCACTGCGCGTACAAAGGTATGTATAGCCTTTAGCGAGGGGTTGATCAATGACTCCGAATCTTTTTTGCACGGATTTACCTCGGTTCGAAATGATGTCATGATCGCCGGAGGAAATGCCGGGGACGATTTAACCTTTACCCGTACGTACATATTCCATAAAAATACAATCCATGAGGACGGAATTGTTATCGCGGTACTGGATAGTGACGTATTGCAGGTACATAATGCCTACTCGCTGAACTGGACTTCCGTCGGTAAAGAGATGACGATAACCAAAGCGGACAAAAATGTCATTTACGAAATAGATAATCTCCCTGTCAAAGAGCTCTATACCCATTATTTGAGTGCCGAGACGGTTGAGAGGGTGCCTGCGAGCGCTATCGAGTTTCCTCTGATTAAAATCGAAGACGGTGTCCGTATCGCCAGATCGATCATCGGACAGAACAATGAAGGGGGATTTATCTATGCCGGACATTTTCAAAACGGTGAGAAAGTCCGCTTTGCCATCGGAAATGTCGAAGAGATACTCAATCATGCCGTGGACGTTCAGGAAGATGTCGCGTCATCACCGGCGGAAGCAACCTATATCTACTCCTGTTCGGTACGTAAACTGTTTTTACAAGAACAGCTCAACTATGAATTCGGTCTGATCAATGAAATCGCTCCGACGGCAGGCTTTTTTACCTACGGCGAATTTTTTCATTCTTCCTCGAATAATCAGCTTCTCAACATCACAACGACGACCCTCTCACTAAGTGAATCCGAAACGGGCGGTCATCTCAAAAAACATGAAAACGGACACGAATATCGCCATTCGATGCTCAAAGCACTTACCCATTTGATTAATGTGACACAGCATGAACTGGATGAAAACATTACCTTTCTCGATCAGTATAAAATGGTTTTGGATGAGAGTTCTATCGTTTCTAAAACGGACGAGAAAGGGATAATAACGTACGTCAATGAAGCTTTTTGCGAAATCTCGGGATATTCCCGTGATGAGTTGATGGGCAAAAATCACAATATCGTCCGTCATCCCGACAACTCTCCCGAAATCTTCAAAGACCTTTGGGATACTATCAGGTCGGGGAAAGTCTGGAAAAATACGTTCAAAAACTTTTCAAAAACGGGCAAAGAGTATTACGTCAAATCGGTCATCGCTCCGATTTTTGACGAAAGAGGGGAGATTGTCGAATACATTGCCGCAAGGATGGATGTTACCGATTTGATCATGAAAGAGCGGATTATTCAACGCCAGCTCACCGATGAGCTCACCGGATTTAAAAACCGTACCGCGCTTTTCGCCGATTTGGAAAACAGTTCCAAAGAGCCGACGCTGGTCGTATTAAACATTGACCGTTTTTCCAATATCAACGATTATTTCGGATATGCGGCCGGGGATAATTTGCTCAAAGCGTTTGCCAAAAATATCGATGAGTTGATCGAGCATCATCACCTCTACCGTATCAGCGGAGACGAATTTGTTTTTATTTGCTTTGATGAATTTAGTAATGAACTCAAAGAACATATTATCGGATACGTCAACAATCTCGAAAGCCGAAAATTTAAAATCGGCACGTACGATATCTCCGTCAAAGTCTCCGGCGGCGTAGCGCACGCATCCAAATCGGAAGTCTATAATTTAGCCCATATCGCCCTCAAAGAGGCGAAAGAGAAGCGGGCAAAAGTGATCTTCTTTAATGATAACCGAGCGTTGAGCGAGAAAACGCACAATAATATAATGATGGTCAATACGATTCAATCCGCAATAGAGAATGATCGTATCGTCCCGTATTTCCAGGGAATCGTCGACAATAAAACCCGTCGTATTACAAAGTATGAAGCCCTGATCCGGATGATCGATGAGGAGGGACGGGTCATAAGCCCGTTTTTGTTTCTCGAACATGCCAAAAAATCGAAGCTCTATGACAAACTGACCCAAATCATGATCGCTAAAACATTTGCCGTGTTCGAAACATTAGAGTATGATTTTTCTTTGAATCTGACATTGCATGACATTATTTCGAAAGAGACGAGGGCATTTCTTTATAATGCTTTGGAAAAATCATCCGCAGCGAACCGTCTCGTATTTGAGATCGTTGAAACGGAAGAGATCGAAAATTTCGGCGAAGTCATCGAGTTCATTAAAACGGTCAAATATTACGGCTGTAAAATTGCAATCGACGATTTCGGAACGGGATATTCGAATTTCAGCTACCTGAGCAAGCTGGATGTCGATTACATTAAAATAGACGGTTCGCTGATCAAGAATATTAATGATGATATAGACCATCTGCTAACGGTTGAGAGCATTCTTCACTTTGCGCAGAAAAAAGGGATTGCAACCATTGCCGAATTTGTAGAAGATGAAGCGATCTACGCAAAACTTGTTGAACTCGGTATCGACTACTCCCAAGGATACCTCTTTTCGGTCCCATCCGCGACCGTTCACCCGTAGTCCTACGGGTATTTCTGCATAATTATCCCTCTTTACGACAAAAACGTCGTTATTTGTCTAACTCCTCTTTTTAAATCGAAGAACATCATTTGCATAACACTCTGTAAGAAAATGGTTACGTGCTGGATGAGGCAGAAGATCATTGGATTTTTTACTAAGGAGTTTAACATGAGTTGTTCCTCAAGCGGTAACGAAGCTTTTATGCCAGATGACATCAAAGAGAAGATTCACAATCATCCATGCTATTCAGAGGGGGCGCATCACCATTACGCCCGTATCCATGTAGCGGTTGCACCGGCGTGCAATATTCAATGCAATTATTGTAATCGTAAATACGACTGTTCAAACGAGTCACGTCCCGGCGTAACGTCTGAACGCTTATCACCGGAAGAAGCGGCTAAAAAAGTCCTTCTCGTCGGCGGTGAAGTTCAGCGCATGAGTGTTTTAGGGATCGCAGGTCCGGGTGATGCTTTGGCAAATCCGGGCAAAACGTTTGAAACCTTCGGTATGGTTCGCAAGTTCGCTCCGGATTTGAAACTGTGCCTTTCCACCAACGGTTTGGAGCTTGCGACCTATATCGATGAAATGGTTGAACACAATATCGATCATATCACCGTTACGATCAACAGCGTCGATGAGAGCGGAGAGATTGGCAGCCAAATCTATCCGTGGATTTTCTATAACAACAAACGCTACTACGGTAAAGAAGCGGCGCAAATTTTGTTGGAGCGTCAGTTGGAAGGGATGAAAAAATGTGTTGAAAAAGGGATCTTGATCAAAGCAAACTCGGTTTTGATCCCCGGCATTAACGACAAACACCTTCCGGAAGTCTCTAAAAAACTAAAAGAGATCGGCGTATTTTTGCACAACATCATGCCGATCCTTTCCGAACCGGAGTTCGGGACTGCGTTTGCCCTGAACGGCGTACCGAGTGCAACCGATCAACAGCAGATGGAAGTCCAGGAAGCGTGCGGCATGGATATGAAATTGATGCAGCACTGCCGACAATGTCGCGCCGATGCGGTCGGTCTTATCGGTGAAGACCGTGGAGCGGAGTTTACGAAAGATACATTCGCGGGACTCAGTTTCGACGAGCTTCAGATCAAATACGATCTTGAGGCGCGTCAGGCGGCTCAGGCAAAAATCGAAGAGTTCCGATTCTTCCTCGATCAAGCCAATGAACGCGTCCGCAAAGAGAAAGAGGAACTCAGCTCTGACGGTCATACGATCCTCGTTGCGGTAACGACAGCGGGTGAGGGGATGATTAATCAACACTTCGGAAGCGTGAGAGAGTTCTTGATCTACGAAGCGGGGGACAAAGGGATCCGATTTATCCACCACCGCAAAGTGGAAGCCGAATACTGTGCGGGACCGGACGGTACCAACCCGCTTCAACCGATTTTGGATCGCCTCAAAGATATTAAATTGATATTAACGGCGAAAATCGGCGGATGTCCGCAAGGTGACTTGGCCGCTGCCGGAATCGTGGCCGATCAAAGCTATGCGTATCAGCCGATCGAAGCGTCGGTTCTTAAAGCGACACGCAAATATTTCAATTTGCCGGAAGAACTAGAAGCTAACTAATACTTCGTCCTAAATCAGTCATCCCGAACTTGATTCGGGATCTAAATCGAGATGCTGAATCGAGTTCAGCATGACAAAGTATGACGGAAAGGAAATCACCATGGCACTCATCAACGATACAACACTGCGTGACGGGGAACAAGCTCCCTACGTTGCGTTCAATACCGAAGAAAAGCTCCGCATTGCGACACTGCTGGATGCGTGCGGTGCGGACGAACTCGAAATCGGTATTGCGGCGATGGGTGCCAAAGAGCGCGACGATATCAAAGAGCTTTTGAATTTGAATCTTAAAGCCCGTATGATGACGTGGAACCGGATGAAGATGGAAGATCTGGACGCTTCTCTATCGTGCGGCGTTCAGGCGGTCGATCTCTCTATTCCGATATCCGATTTACTCATCGGAGTCAAATTCGGCGGAAGCAAAATCAAAGTATTGAACGAACTCGAACGGGTTGTTAGCGCAGCAACAAAAGAGGGGCTTTTTGTCTGTATCGGCGGTGAAGACAGCTCGCGAGGAGATTTTTCTTTTATCCGTGATGTGATGGAACTGGGTCGCGAATGCGGAGCAGGCCGTTTTCGTTATTGCGACACGATCGGTGTGATGACGCCGACGCAAACGTATCAAGCCGTAAAAGAGTTATGTGACCTTAATCTTTTACCGATTGAAATGCATACCCATAACGATTTCGGACTCGCAAATGCCAATGCCCTCAGCGGTATCGATGCGGGGGCGATCAGTATGAATACGACGGTCATCGGATTGGGCGAGCGGGCAGGGAACGCATCGTTCGAGCAGATCCTCATGTCGCTCAAACACCTCTACGGAGAATCCAGAGTTATCGATCCGCTTTTGCTTCGCAGTCTCGTACAGAGTGTCGCCGATGCGGCGAATATCAATTTGGCGGCGAATGCCCCTATCGTGGGTGAGCGTATTTTTGCGCATGAGAGCGGTATCCATGCGGACGGGATGATGAAAGATTCTCATGCGTATGAGCCGTATGAAGCCAAAGAGGTCGGGCTAACCAGCTCGTTTCCGATCGGAAAACACTCGGGAAGTGCAACGATACGGTACCATCTGGCCCGTATGGGGATTAGTGCCGATAACTCGATTTTAGGAGATTTGTTGCCTAAAATTCGTGAAATCGTCACCTCTCGCAAGCGGGTATTGGAAATCGGCGAGCTAAAATCTCTTTATCAGGATGCGGTATGTTTATAGGATGGCTCAAATACGCTGATGTTGCCGAATTGACGAAAATCGCCGAAGAGACGGGCTGGCTACTGGATGGGTATCACGTCAAACTGATGATGATGCACGCTCCCCATCTATGCTACGGTGCCTATGATGAGGGCGTTTTAGTCGGAGCGGTGATGGCAATCGAGTTTGAAACATCGGCAATGATCAAATATTTTATGGTCAAACCGAGCCATCAAAAGCAAGGGATCGGACGTCGGTTGTTTAAAACGCTTTTGGAAGTATTAAAAGAGGAACATCCTTCACTTTATCTTCATGCCAATCCGCAGCTTAAATCTTTTTTCGAAGGGTATGGCTTTAAGAGCGTTATGGAAGTAGGGCGATATTTAAACGTCGGCAAAGTCCCGCCGTTTAGTTTTACCAATGCTCAGGCAAAAGAGCTCGACAGCGGCAATTTCGACGCGACAATCCGCCGTATCGATGCGGAAACGTTCGGAGAAGACCGGATGGAGTTTATGCTCGATGAGATGGAACGGAACAGTTCGCTTAAATTCGCCCTTCCGAACTCTTTTCAGCACTCAAGCGTTATCAACTCCCGAGGGGTTTATCTCGGACCGTGGCAGTGCCGTGAGGGATTTGAGGAAGAAGCGGAGAAAATGATGCAGGGCGTTCTCTATTTTCGCGGACTGAAAAAAGTCATTGCCGATATTCCGTTGGGAAATCAAAAAGCGGTTGAGCTTTTTGAAAAATACCATTTTCAGCAAAAAGGGACGTTTTTACATATGGTCTACGGCGAGCCGCGTAGCATTAAATTTGAGAATATTTACGCGTTTTCGCTTTAAAAAAGAGGACAATTTTCTAACACTACGTTACACTTCTGTTCTGGAAATTGTACGGGAGCGGAACCATTAAAATTTTAACACTGCTTTTGGTTTGGGTATCGCTTTTTGCCTTTGATTCGATAGAGGTATCGGATTCAAAAGTTAAAATCATACAATCCGGCTATTTTAAAACGGATAAATATTTAACGCCGGAACAAGCTTATTCAGTCTATTTAAAAAATCACTTACGCCCATTACCCGATCAGGCGAGAAGTCTTGGGTACAGCCCTGAAACATACTGGTATGCGTTTGAAGTGCAAAACGATATTGTGGATAAGCGGGCATGGTTAGATTTAAAACACACCGTTGATGAGTTTGCTTGGCTTTATACTTTCCAAGACGGGAGAGTGGTTCAAACTCAGCAGAGTGGTTATTCTTTACCGATAGAAAAGCGCAGTGTAAAAACATTACCATCTCGCTTTGAGCTGATAAAATCCAATACAACGGTCGTTTATTTGTTAAAAATAGAAAGTGATAATACACTGTATGCTGCTTTTGCATTGGGAGAGAATGATTTTCTTGATCGCTATTGGTATAAACTTTACGGTTTTACCCTGCTTGCATTAGGTGTTTTTCTCGGGCTCGCAATTTACAATGGATTTTTATTTGTCAGTACAAAAGATAAAGCGTATTTATTCTATTTACTCTATACCATAGGATTGGCGTCGTATGATCTTTTTGATACGGGAATCGCCTCTCTTTTTTACGGTATTATTGGAAATGATATTAGCCGAATGCTGGTTTATATCAAAGCATTTGAATTAATAAATCTTATTTTTTTTACCATTTATTTTTTACAGCTTTCGAGTCATAATCCATGGTATCGACGCTTTTTGTTGTTGTGGATAAGCATGTTACCGATTATGAGTTATTTATATCTGGAGGGGATCGGACGCAATGTAACATTAATTTTAATCAATTTAACAACCTATTTTTTGCTGTATATCGGTTTTAACAGCTATCAAAAAGGGTATAAACCTGCATTGTTTTATCTGATTGCAACGGGAGGAGGACTTGTTTTGATGAGTATTTTCTTTCTGATGCCCTTGGGAATCATTCCGCTTAGTCTGACGGGGGTGAATTTAATCAATGTGGCTATTGTCTGGGATATGATTATGTTCTCATTGGCATTAGCGTACAGAATTAAAATATTGCAACAAGAACATGAAGAACAAGAGCGTTTATTAATTATGAAGTCCAGACAATACTCGATCGGTGAGTTTAGTGGAAACATTGCGCATCAATGGCGAGCTCCGCTCAATCAAATCGGATCGGTATTGACAACCATGGAAGCGAAATTGAGATATGCGACTCTTTCGAAAGAAGAGACGTTAAATGCTCTTACAACCACGCGGCAATTGATACGACATTTATCGGACACCATCGAAACGTTTCAGGGATTTTTCCAAAATGTTAAATCAACGCATCTTTTTAATGTTAATGATGAAATTCTCAAAAGTATCGAGTTTATTAGTGAGTCGTTGTATGACAATAACATAGAGATACAATACGAGCTTATAGCCGATATACAAATGCATGGAAATGCGAACGAATTGACGCAGGTCATTTTAAATATCGTTTTGAATGCAAAGGATATTTTGATCCAAAATCAGATTATTGATCCCTATATCAAAATTTCTCTTACCTGCGACGAAAAAGAGTTTGTGATTAGTATTTGCGATAACGGCGGCGGTATTAAAATGGACCCGATCGATTCTATTTTTGACCCGTTTGTAACGGAAAAAGAACAAGGGACCGGAATGGGTCTTTTTATTGCCAAAATGATCGTGGAAAAGAAACTGAACGGAACATTGAGCGTCGAAAATGCCCAAAAGGGGGCACTATTTAAAATTTCTTTTAAAAATTAATAGTGCCACGGAGCCCTATTACCTGTGGTTGACCGAAATGGTAATAGGTATTAGACGGGGTATAGATCATAAAATCTACATAGCGTTTGTCAAATATGTTTTCCGAAAACAACTCAATACCCCACGTTTTTCGGGAATATCCTATCGCCGCATCGACAACGCTATATCCGTTGCTTTGAGCGGTATTGTCGACGTTATAAAATCGTCGTCCCATGTAACGAACGTTTGATTTGAGATAAATATCAGGAATACAAAAATATTTTATACCGGCAGATACGGTCACATCGGGAACATCCACGAACTCTTTGCCGTTGTATCTACCTGATGTGTCAGAATTTTGGATTTTTGTTTTTGTTACGCCCAAAGACGAATATAAAAACAGATTGTCTTGATGATAGGCAGCTTCCAGTTCATATCCATAAGCATACGCTTTTGAAACATTGACGGCGGTTGAGACCAAATTATCCGCGAATTGATTGATGACATGATCGTCGATACGGTTATAAAACAGTGCGCTTGAAAGCGACCAATCCTGTGCTTTTGTTTTGTATCCTATCTCATAGGTGTCTGTTTTTTCTGATTCGAATGGGATCAGTGTATCTGAACTGCGATAATTGTATCCTCCCGGGCTGTACCCTTTGGAATACGATGCATAAAGTATAGTCGCGTCATCGGGCTGATAGGAAACAGATAAACTCGGCAGAATGTGAGTCCATGTGGTTGAAGCCTCCGCATGGGTCGTCGGAGATAGAAAGAGATTCATATTTCTATTAAAATACCGATTGGTCGTTTGATACCGCAGACCGGCTTCGATGGAGTAAAGAGTATTCAAAAAATAGCGGTATTTAGAGTATATCGCCATATTCTTATCAGGGTTTTGAATGCTATTTAGACTGTTGATGCCAAAAGCATTCAGATGTTGATTTTCAGTGTAGTCGAAACGTAGTTTATCGGAATAGAATGCCCCTAGAGAAAATTGAGAGTTTTCTCGGTCTTTTGTGTATTTGAATTCTTGCGAAAGTTCTTGTATATCAATATCAAAACTCATTAACAGCCCGCTTGAAATATCAAGATAATCATCCCGCACGATAGACAGCTTGGTTAAGGATGTCGAAGAGGAAAATTGTGAATCCGACGTTGTATGTCTAAGGGTTAAGGAGACTAAATCTTGATCCATCTTTGAGAAATCATTATCGTGCTCATTATCGATGGAATAAGGATTATTAGTGGTGTTCACTTTAAAAGGTGATCCTCCGTCATCGCTTCGGCTTTTGGTGTAGTTTACCCCGATAGAGAATTTATTGGTCGGAATATAAAGCAGTTTGGTACTGAGTGATTCAAATGAACGCGTATCGATTTGCTTGCCGGTCAGTTCATTGTGCGAAAACCCGTCGCTTGAATTTTTGGTAAAAGAGAACGAAGAGAGTAGATGGGTATTGATCGGGGCGGAAACAAAACCGTAAAAAGATTGCGTATTTGCTGATCCGTATTCTAAACGTCCCCTCATGGTAAAAGTATCACTCGGAGAGTAGGTATGGATATGAAGAAGACCCGATTGTGACCCTTTTCCGAATAATGTATTTTGCGGTCCTTTAAAAACATCTATCGAATCAACGTTTTGAAAATCGACCATACCAAACCCGTAGCTAAACGGCAGCGGTACGTCGTCAATGTACATCGCGGCGCTGCTTTCATAGGAGACATAGTTACTGACACCGCGAATCGAGAGGGTGTTGTCCATTCGATTGCCGATACCGGATATATTGGTATTTGAGATCGAAGAAGACAAATCTTGTAGTTTTCGAGGTGTTTTTATCTCGATTATTTCTTGGGTGAGGGTACTCGATGTTTCCTCAAGATTGGGTGATTCAATGGTGATTGCAGGCAGTTCAATCGCACTTATAGTATGGGAGAATGAGAGCAACATAAGTGTAATTGCTTTTTTCATGGAGTATGTAGTACCTTTTGAGAGAATTTTACACTAAAAACGGTCATGAATCAGTCGCTTTTAAAGTGTTAAACATAGCTGTTTTTGACCGGTTAGGGATGAAATTATCTTATCGTGTAGTATTGAGCTTCCAGCCGCTTCCTTTGACCGATACGATCAATTCGAAACCTATTTTATTTCTTAGTCTGTTAAGTAAATTTTTTAGAGCCGATTCACTGACATCTTCATGAATCCAAATATGTGCTATCAGTTCATCTTTTTCAATAACGCGATTTTTATTGTTGACAAATAATTTGAGAAGCAGTTTTTCTTTTTTCCCCAGAGGGATAAGTTGAGATTCTTTAAAGAGCTCTTCGGTCAATAGATTATAAACCAATCCATTTTGAAATGTAAAAAGCTCTCTTTTTATCGATAATTTGGGGACTATTTTACGGAATACATCCAGCAGTGCTTCAAGCTCAACGGGTTTAACGATATAGGAATCGATTTGAGCATTAGCCGCTCTAAAGAGTGTATCGCGATCCGAATAAGCACTGAGCGCGATGATGGGGATAGTTTGATTACTCATCCGTATCATATAAAACAGTTCAAATCCTCCCACTTTCGGCATCTCAAGATCACTCAAAATAATATCGGGTTGTTCGTCTTCAAAAAGGGTATACCCTTTTTCACCATTTTCGGCGATGAGCACTTTATGAAAAAAGATTGAGAGCAATGAACTGACTTGATTTAACACCAAAGGGTCGTCTTCGATAAATAAAATGGTCATTTTTTTTAAAATTTGTAAATTTTTTTCCATTGCTCTGCTAATAGCCATTTTGGGATGATTTGAGAACTATATCACAGATAAGTCCCGTTTGAGTCCCGTCAATGGTTCGATTTCAGAACGGATACAGGACTGCGGTTGAGCTAAAGTAGCAAAATTAAATTTTTCATATAAGGATAAATGGATGGGAATGGAAAAAAACATAGTCTTTGTATTGAATAATATCTCTGATTATCAGCAATTAATCGGTGATATTGCATCCTCAGAACTTTATGTTTTAGATAGCAATGCGGATGTGTTGTCGCAAATGGCGACTATTTTGGCTAGTTATAGCGATCTCGATGCGATCCACCTTTTTACGCACGGGACTGTCGGGGAACTCGATCTGGGGTCACTCCGCCTGAGCGAAGCGAACCTGAACGATTATGCCGATACGTTGGGACAAATCGGCGCTTCCCTCTCCGAAAGCGGGGATATCCTCTTTTATGGATGTAACGTCGCTCAAAGCGGAGCCGATTTTATCGGCCGTCTCGCTCAAGCGACGGGAGCGGATATTGCGGCGTCGAGTGATGCGACGGGAAGCATCACCCTCGGCGGGGATTGGACGCTTGAGGCTCATAGCGGAAACATTGACGCCGCAGCCATGGCCGCAACGGCATTTGACGGAGTGTTGGCGCCCAGCGGAAGTCCCATGTATGATTTTGAGGGACCGACGACGGATAGCGGTACCGAAGTCACTTTTGATAACGGAACCGGCCATACTTTGAGTGCAAGTTGTCCTAACTCGCTTGATATATGGACAATGGACGGTAACTCTTATTTGGTGGCTCAACCCAATACCGGAACAATCCGTCTGCATTTTACCGACAATGCTACTTTTGATGCGACATCAGTAAAAATTAATTCTCTCATGTACGGTATGGTAAACACTGACTTGATGATTACCTCAAATCTCACAGATCGTGATGCTCTTAACTATTCGTCTTCAAATGCCAATAATGACGAACTGTATGTTTGGAACGGCGATTTTACTGGCGGTTTTGATACGATTGATTTGAGTATGTTTCAGGGTGTAACCGATCTCTATATAGAGGGCTGGTCAGGTTCGTCGATAGCTATAGGGATCGATGATTTTACCGTCGATTTCCCGGTCTCCAATACCGCCCCGACAAATACGATTTCCGCTAGCTATACGACAAACGAAGATACGGTAAAACATATTACCGACCTTGCCGTAGCCGATACCGACGGCGATACCGTAACGGTGACACTAAGCGTCGATAGCGGAGTGATCAATTTACCGAATATCAATACGGCAGCAAACATCACGGCTATAGACACAAATGGCTTAGATGAAAGCATTAGTTTTAGCGGTGGTGTAGATGATATCAATCTGATGTTGGACGGAGGGATCGATTTTTATCCTGACGCCAATGCAAACGGTAACGGATACGCAACGGTTACTATGACGACATCCGACGGTAATGGCGGAAGCGACACCGATACGGCGACGATTGACGTTACTGCCGTAAACGACGTACCGACATTTGATATCCGAAATGGACATTTTAGCACTAGCTTTACCGGTTGGGATACTGACGGTGCTTACAATTCCGATGAATACGCAAGCTGTAACGCAAGCGCTCTATTGCCGGACGGCAGCATCATTAACGTCGGCGATGCAACATTTCAGGGAACTCCGTACGTGGCGTTGACAAAGCTCAATAGCGACGGTACGCCCAATGCCGATTTCGGTAATAGCGGCTTCAAAGTATTCAATGGCGGCACCGTTTTCGGTATCGGCGGTTCTGCAACGTCGGTAGCCGTTGAGCCGGACGGCAAAATCGTTATGTCCGGTTCCAACGGCGAAGGCTATATTTTTTTAGCGATCCTTAACAGCGACGGCAGCAGCGATAGTATCATCAACGTTTCTGATGATTTAGAGAACAATAACGGCATTGATATCGGCAGCCTGTATCTAGACTATATCGCGCTTCAAGCCGACGGAAAAATCGTTTTAGCGGGCGGTCAAAATCCAGCGCAAGATAGCGGTTTTAATGCGGATGGCGGCGATGTCGTTTTGGCAAGATATAACGCTGATGGTACCGTCGATACAAGTTTCGGAACAGAGGGCACCGTCGTGACCGATCTCGGCAATGCCGACGGTTGTTCGGGAATGACTATCGACGCGAGCGGCGCTATCTTCGTAGCCGTGAGCGGTGGCAATAATTCCGACATGGGTATCGTAAAATATACGTCCGGCGGTCTCCTTGATACAGACTTTGGAACATCCGGTATTGCTTGGACAACTATAGAAAATAATGCAGAAGCGGGAGCCATCAAAATCGATGCGAACGGCAAAATAGTACTTGCCGGTTCGTTTGACGGAACAGACGGCAATTCAGACATAGCACTCGCACGATTTAATGCAAACGGTACGCTTGATACGAATTTCAGCGCCGATGGGACAACCGTCTTTAATACCGACGATATTATGGACGGGGACGGCGGAGACGATTATGCGGGCAGCTTGGCGATAGATGCAAACGGTGCTATCTATGTCGGCGGCGAGTTCGGTTTTTACGGCGAAAACGCCGATGGATACACAGGAAACGCATCGTTTGAATCGGTGGTTAAATTTGATAGCGCCGGCACACTGGATACGACCTTTGCGCAAGGCGGTATGATAATCCCTGCCTATGTTGATGATGGGTATGTAATAGTCGATACGCAAGCGCAAGACGCTTATGTGGATGACTATTGGTATAGCGATAACGATCCGCATGGCGATAGCGGTACCGTCAGCTCGATCTTAATACAATCCGACGGAAAAATAGTACTGGGCGGGACGTATTCTAGTATAGACTATGACTATGACTTTTACGACTATAGCGGTATGAGTATCAGTCGTATCGATACGAACGGAAATTATGACACGCATAACTTCGGGAGTATGGCCGATACGGTTGCAGATTCGGATACCGACGATTTTACGGAAGGGGGCGATCCGGTTACTATCGGTGGAAGCAACTGGTCATATTATACTCCATCGGTATACGACGTCGAGCAACATGCGGCGGATAACTATGCCGGCGGAACACTGACGATTCATAGAGCAGGCGGTGCGAATAGCGAGGATATACTCTTTTTCGATATTCTTAATCAGACTTCGCCATTCGTTCTGAATGGAATCACATATGGCACAAACGGCAATGGTACTCCTGTTCTCTATGACATAAATCATAATGTTTTTGCAACTTATGATGTGTCTACACCGGGTCAACTGGTCGTTCATTTCACAAGTGAGGCAACTGCATCGACCCAGACACTGGTCGATGCAGTCACCGCCAGTATTCTTTATGTCAACACCAATACCCTCAATCCTGCCTACGATGCAGGAGAAGTAGAACTGAGCTGGCTCTATAACGACGGAGATGAACAGGAAACGACATCTTCTTGCTTCATCGGAATAGAAGGAGAAGATGACGGGGGGATCGAAGGGACGGTAAATGTTTCTGGTGCACCGACTACGGGTACAACGCTTACCGTTACCGGATTAGACTCGGTTACCGATCCGGATTTGGTCACTGATGAGAACCCTGAAGGTATGGTTCCGGAAGATGGTTTGTCGTTTCAATGGCAAGTATCGAGTGACGGCGGTGAAACGTGGGAAAATATCAATGGTGCATACGATTCGACGTTTGAAGTCACTGAAACAGAAAACGGCAAAGAGATCCGTGTCGTCGTCGGGTACGAAGATGTAACAAATGGATTGTATACGGAAGTAGAAAGTGATTCGGCCAGTAGTGCATCATCAGGCGGCAGCAGTGATTCCGGCGGAAATTCCGGCGGAGGCACTTCGACGATTATCGATGATGATAACTTATCTGAGGTCGTAAAAACGACACCGGTCACAGAAACAGTAGGCAACACCACCGTAACGACCCAAACGGCAACGGCAACAAGAACGTATACCGATGATGATGGGCATACAATCACCCAAACCAATAAAACCGTTCAGGCAGTCGAAATCACCGCACCGACGAACGGCAGCAGTACAACGACGGCGGTACCGCTCTACTGGGGAGAGAGTACCCAAACCGAATGGGCGACGACGGCTTCGGTCTCTTCGGGGGTAACCCTTGCATCGGAAGGGAACCGGGCGCCTGTGACGACTCAGACGACAGCAACGGCCATCGACGACTTGATCTACTACATCCAAACAACCGTACCCTCTAGCGACAGTACTAAAACAGAGATGCTCAACGGCGGTTCAAGCTTCTTATCTGAATTGGCGAATGTTGCGACCCTCGTCGTTAACAAAGTCGTCCTCTCGACGACTTCTACTACGGCACCCGCAACTGTAATTTTGGACGGAATGGCGACTGCGATTACAACCAACGGCGTGACGGATACCCCTAAAGAGGCGCTCGTTATTGACGGATCGTCATTGTCCAGCGGTTCGACCGTATCGTTGTCTAATATCGAGTTCGGCGTACTGACCGGCGCAAACCTGAACGTCGTTATGACCGGAAGTGCGACACAAACCGTATTCACCGGAAGCGGAACCCAAACCTTAACCACCAGCTCATTAACACAGAACCAACTCTACGCAGGATCCGGAAACGATCTATTCCATATCACGGGAATGATAGAAAGCGCCTTGTCGGCTCCAAGAGCCGAAGCAGTGAACAGCCTCTCGACAGCCGATACGTTTGCCGATTCTATCGTCAATAAGACGGCACTGCATGGAGAAGAGGGAGACGATACGGCATCCACGGAGGGAGCCGGTACGCAGAACGTCTTCGTCCACGGGGGAAGCGGAGAAGACAGTATCAGTTATCAAGACTCCATCAACGATTATACGATTACGAAAGATGAAGGAATCACCTACATACGGGCAAACGGAAGTGCAACGACAGATATCCTCCTCAACGTCGAGAGTATCCAATTCGATGATCAAACCTATACGGTTGAAAACGAAGTCCAACTGACCAAAATAGCGACCCTATACCAACAAGTACTCGGCCGTCAGGCGGAAGTGGACGGATTCCAATACTGGGCACACGATTATGCAAACGGAGAGAGTATCGGAAATATCGCGACCAACTTTGTCCGTTCAAGTGAATACTTCAGCAATACGGGTAATGCTTGGGACACCATGAGCAACAGCCAACGAATCGAAGTTTTTTATGAACTGATGCTCGGTCGCGCTTCGGATGAGACGGGTAAAAACTTTTGGCTGAATGCACTGGATAATGGCATGAACATCCAGCAGGTTGCGGAATGCTTCGTTGACTCTATCGAAATGCAGGGAGTTTACCTCTCCGAGCAAGGGTGGAGCTTCACCGTCGCCTGATTTTTACGCTTCATACGGCTGAACATACCGTATGAATATAAGGGGTTATTAGCGATAGGCTTTAATCCACAATAATTCATCGACGCTCCTCTCCGAGAGCGTTTTTCACTCTCGAAAGAACACCGACAGGGGTATGAATTAGGATATAATAAATATTCTAAACAGCGTGTATTATCAATCTATATTCGGGGAAGGGATGCAGTCTGGTTTTTAAATCGAAAGCTTTTTATACCGGTTTTCTGGCTTTTTTTTCGTGTACGCCCGTCGGTGGCGACGATAAACTTTTTGATGCACTTCGGGAAAGTACAATCTCCGGATATGCAAAAATGATGTATGTTTATGACGACCGACACTGGCCGAAACTGGATCAATCGACTTTCGGCATAGGGGGAAAATTAGCGCTCGATACAGGTTATTGGAACGGGCTAAAAGCTAAAGCCGCTTATTATCAGACGAGTGATTTGGGGCTGAGTCATTCAAATCCGAAAAGAACCGATGCCTATATGTTCGATGTCGATAAAAAGCCCTATTCGATTATCGGTGAAGCATCGATCGAATACAAAAACGAGGATTCCACCCTTTTGCTGGGGCGTCAAGAGATTGATACACCGATCGTCTCTACTTATGACTATCGAATCATTCCTAATCTTTTCGAAGCGTATACCTATACCGATAAAAAATTGCCTCATACGGCAATCACACTCTCCTATATTACCAAAATGTCCGGTTTGGACGGTCTGGTGAGTTTTAAACGGTTTGAAAGTATGTCGCAGCAGACGTACACCTCTTTGGCGATGAGCGATCTGCAAACGATCGATTCGAATAATGGCGATACGCTGGACATCTCCAGGATTTCGGGGGATCAGGGTGTTATTATGAGCGGTATCGTTTATGATGATGGAGTCAGGATACAGGGGTGGAATTATTATTGCCGGGATGTTATTAACGAATTCTATGTCGATGCAGCCTATCCGTATGATGTGAACTCTAATGTTACGTCAACGCTTGAAGTCCAAGGCTACGGTGTCCGAGAGATGGGTGCATTTAAAGATTTTCTTCATAATCTGGGATTGAACGGTTCTTATGAACTCTTTGGTGCAAAAGTTTCGTTAGAAGATAAAAAGATCGGTTTGACGACATCATTGGCCTATAATTTTTTTACGGGCGATACCCATACCGTTACCGCTTTCGGAAACTGGGGCGGATATCCCGAGTATGTCGCGATTCCGTATATGTTCGCACAGGATGGTTCCGTGTCCGCTCTCGCCAAAAGCCGGATGGGAAAATTAAGTGTGAAGTACGATTTGGCAAAAGCGGGATTGGCAAATCAAACCGTGATCGCGGGATACTCGATGATTGATCTGGATGAGCGGGTCATGCCTCACAGCGATATCCAGCTCATAAATTTTGTCTACAAAGCCAAGATCGGTAAACCTATCGGATTAAAAATGCAGTACGAACTGCGGCAATCGGACAATTACCGATATGCGGACGATATGTTGACTTTGTCGGCGACGTACAAATTTTGAGTAAAACATTTTTAAAACAAAAAAAAGAGATCACGATGTGTGAAGAGATCGTTTCAAAATACAGAGCATCTATGGAACTCAAAAATACGGATAACGGATTATGTGTAACCGTTCTTTTGTGATCTGTATGCGATATGAATATGAAATAATAATCAAAATTTTATTGAGGAGAAGAGATTATGGCAACAGGATTGGAATGGAGTGAAAATTATCGGCTCGGAATTAAAGGAATTGATGATCAGCATCAGTATCTTTTTGATATAGTCGGACGGATTGCCGCTCTTGATGCCCTGACATCGACCAAAGAAGAACTTCGCCAGATTTTAAACGAGTTAAGTAAGTATATGCATGAACATTTTCGGGATGAAGAGGTGTATACAAAGAAGATAGGATTTCCGGATTTTGAATATCACTGTAAACTTCATGCCGAGATTATCGAGTTTGTAAATTCATCGATCAGCAATGCACCGACATTGGCGATGATTCAGACAAAACTAAAATTCATTATCAAAAAAGCGTTGATTGACCATATTATCAATGAAGATATGAAAATTAAACGTTATGCCGCCTCGAAAAAAATGGAGTGTGATGATGAATGTATTATCGATTTAGGCTAGAGTTTAAACCGATACCCCAGATCGGGAATCGTGTAGATGAAACTTTTTCCGAAGAATTGAAACGTTCTATGAACTCATGCTCGGACGTGCATCCCGATCCCGTGTCACATGGGTTTAAAAAACTTCATAGATTTTATTATTTTCTGAACTTTTTAGAGTGATATTCGCGGTAACCGATGTTTTTTAAACTTTTTTTTCTGCCATCCATTTACGCTACAATATCTATAGTATCAATGAGTAAGGGTATATGTGAATCGTATTTTTGTATTTCTTTGGGTTTTTATTGTTGTATCCGATGCTATGGGTGCGACAAAAAATACTTTTGTGCTTAGTTCAGAAGAAGAAACTTATCTAAAGCAAAAAAAAGTGATTACGATGTGTGTCGATCCCGATTGGGAACCGTTTGAGATTATCAATACGGAAGGGAAGCATGAAGGTATAGCCGCCGATTTGATTTCTTTGATGGCGAAGCGAACCGGGCTAAATATCAAACTTCTTCAGACAAAAACGTGGGATGAAACTCTGGAAAAATCCAAAAGCGGGAAATGCGATATCCTCAGTTTTGTCAATCAAACACCCGAACGGGAAAAATGGCTTATTTTTACCCAGCCGCTCCTCTCTGATCCGAATATTCTGATTACCCGTGAAGAACACCCATTTGTCGCTGATTTGAACGGGCTCAATCATGAGAGTGTTGCTCTTCCCTCCGGAACCGCTATGCTCGAACGTATGAGTAAAGATTTCCCGAATCTCACATTTATCCCTGTGGTCTCCGAAGGTGATGCCATGGAGATGGTTTCGGAGAAAAAAGCCGATATGACGGCAAGGTCGCTAATCGTAGCTGCTTACATTATCAAAAAAGAGGGGTGGTTTAATCTAAAAATCTCCGGGCAGCCGCAGGGGTATGAAAACCATCTTCGCATCGGCGTGTTGAAAGATGAGAAAATTTTACGGGATATTTTGGATAAGGGTATCCAAATGATCACCCCGATTGATCGTGAAGAAATCATCAATAAGCATACGGGGCTTGTTGTTAAAGACGGTATCGATCGTAAAACGGTTCTGCAGTATACCGCTTTGGCATTGCTGATCGCGGCTATTTTCCTATGGCGCTATTATGATCTTAAACGCTACAACGCTAAACTATTGGAACTCTCCATTACCGACAAACTGACGGGTATTTACAATCGGTTAAAAATCGATGAGAGATTGAGCGAGGAACAAAAAAAGGTCAATCGCTACATGAACTATCGTTGCAGCGTTATGATGATCGATATTGACTTTTTCAAAACGGTTAACGATACCTACGGACACCAATGTGGCGACGATGTGTTAAAACAATTGGCGCAGCTGATGCGTCAGAGCTTTCGTGAAACGGATGTCTATGGACGTTGGGGCGGTGAAGAGTTTATGGTTATATTTCCCAGTACTACTATTAATGATGCGTATGTAGTCGCTGAAAAATTTCGTATTAAAGTTGAAGAAAATATCCATATCATGGATAAACCGATTACCGTCAGTATCGGTTTGGGATTATTTATGATTGGTGAGAGCGTAGATGAGATGCTGGCACGTATCGACATTGCACTATACGATGCCAAGGAACACGGACGTAACAGTATATTTACGATATAAAGTCAACTCTGTTACACAATTGCGTTTGCTTTACGTGAATAAAAAATGCATGTGGATTCTAAAAGGAGTCTGCTATGTCTGAAGAACTGGATCACAAAAAAGAGTTGGCAAAGCTGAAGCGTTTAGCGGTGGAAATCGCCTCTGAAATTCATGATATCGTTGAAGACACGGTTTGGACGAATCATGTTAAAATGCCTGAGCTGGCTCAGAAATTGTATGAAGCGGTTGAAAAAGCGAATCAGTTTAAGGCTGAACATTCCCTCTAAGGGTTGAATTATGGCTACCAAAGAAGAAGTCTTAGCACTTGAAATTTGCGAATGCGGCAACAAAAACGTTGCCGATGCTATCAAAATTTTTCAAGAGACGTCGCTTCCTTACAAAAAAGCAAAAAAACTCGTCACAGAGTGTGACAAGAGCTGCTGCCGTGCAGCCCTTCTCAGACTTTTTGATATGGCATACTTCGGTACATTCGATTATGATGAGATCGAGCGGCTGATACAGCTGCGTCATGACAAACTGGGTGAAATATTAGAACGGATGAAAACCGGACGATGATAGTCCGTCATGCCGACTATAAAGATATTCCTGAAATGGCAAATCTGCTCAGCGAGCTTTTTGCTATCGAGGATGATTTTACCGTTGATGCTGAAAAACAAGTGAGAGGATTGCAGCTTTTGCTCGATACTCCGAGTGCGGTCGTTTTGGTCGCCGAATCGGATGAACGTGTCGTCGGTATGGTATCGATGCAGTCTCTGGTCTCCACGGCGATAGGGGAGCGTGTCGGACTGATCGAAGATATGATCGTCACACAGAGCTATCGCGGCAAAGGGATCGGATCGTCTCTGCTTGAAGCGTTGATTGCGGAGTCGGCGAACAAAAAATACGGCCGGCTTGCACTCGGAGCCGACAGCCGTAACAGCGGTGCAATCGCCTTCTATCAAAAATACGGATTTACAACCAGCCATATGGGGCTGATGTATCGGATAAACGGATGAATCTCTAAGCCGTAAAAACGGATCTTTTATTTTTTCCACTTTTTTTGCTTTGTACATCACATCGTTCACTTTTTTACAAATGCTTCAATATTCTTTATTGCATCATAGCGATGTAACGCCGAGCTAGAAGGATATCAATCTGTAAGATGACGAATTCTCCACTACCCTATCATGCAAACATATCATGACTACGTACTGATACTCGATGGGTTAGACATGATCGGTAAGCATCAGATAATACTTACCTTTATCTTATTATGTAGTAGAGGCCAGAACAATATATATGAATAAGGAGGATTGGAATGTGATACAAAATGTCAGATTCCGATCCCTGCAAGACCTATTCCTACAAATTTGTCTGCAAAGTGTCATTTTGTCGCTTTGTTGGATGAAATGTCGTAAAAAACCTTAGAACACCCCTTGCATCAACCTAAGTGAAGTTCACAAAAAGGGGTTAACATGGCTGGAGCAGCTAGCTTGCGACAAATCGCGTTCTACGGAAAAGGTGGGATCGGTAAATCTACCACATCTCAAAATACATTGGCAGCAATGTCACATTACTTCGGTAAAAATATTATGATCGTTGGTTGTGATCCGAAAGCGGATTCAACTCGTTTGATTCTTCACGAGAAAGCACAAGATACTATTCTTTCTCTTGCAGCGGAAATGGGAACAATTGAAGATGTTGAGATGGAACAAGCTCGTCTTTGGGGTAAAGGTCTTTTCGATCGTGAAACTCCGGGCGGTTGGATCAACTGTACAGAATCAGGCGGACCAGAACCGGGAGTAGGTTGTGCGGGTCGTGGTGTTATTACAGCGATTAACTTCCTCGAAGAAGAGGGTGCTTATGATGAAGACGGTTTGGATTTCGTTTCTTATGACGTTCTTGGTGACGTTGTTTGCGGCGGATTCGCTATGCCGATTCGTGAAGGTAAAGCACAAGAAATTTACATCGTAATGTCAGGTGAAATGATGGCGATGTATGCGGCTAACAACATCTCTAAAGGGATTTTGAAATACGCAAACACAGGTGGAGTACGTCTTGCAGGTCTTATCTGTAACGCTCGTATGACTGACCGCGAATACGATCTTGCAAAAGAACTTGCAACACGTATCGGGACTCAATTGATCCACTTCGTACCACGTAACAACATCGTTCAGCATGCTGAATTGCGTCGTATGACGGTTGTAGAATACAGCCCATACTCTGACCAAGCTCGCGAATACAAAGAGCTTGCTCGCAAAATCGTTTACAACGATATGAAAATTATCCCTACTCCAATCAGTATGGATGACCTTGAAGACTTGCTCCTTGAGTTCGGTCTTGAAGACGAAGTTGATGAATCACAAGTCGGTAAAGCGGCTCACGAAGCGTAATTAAATAACCCCGGAGATTCCTCTTTTCAGAGGGATCTTCAATGGCTGTCATAGTCTACTATGATTTTTAACATCTTCAAAATAATGAAAAGAAAAGAACAGAAAAAGGAGAAGAGATGTTTGTATTAGGTTTTCACTTCCCAGCAGATATGGGGAATACAGTTCCGGATGAAATGGTTGCAGAAAAAATTTCTGGTGTTGACATTAGCGATGTAAAAGAGATCAAATTGTTGATGGGTACAAAAGATAAAGATAAAGTTTGGTTGAGCTACACCAACACAAATACATTCTTGTTCAGAGCATTGGTTCACTACTTCAAAGAAGAGAACCCGAATAATGAACAAAAATACATGATCTACATGAACCGTTATCAAATGTCTGAAATCTCTAAACGCGTTGACGCCGGAGATGACGAAACAATGAAATTGTGTCACAACTTAGATTCGATGGAACAATTCCGTATCGAAGTCGCGTAAGGAAGGGGTGTATTATGGGTCCAGAAACACTAGAAGCTAAACAAAAAGCGGCCATTGAAGAGATCTTAAAAGCGTATCCCGAGAAAGCGGCGAAAAACCGTGAAAAACATCTCGGTGTCGGATCTCCCAATGATGAAAATCAAAAAACGTGCGGAGATGTCCGCTCTAACAAAAAAACCGTTCCGGGTGTAATGAGTCAACGCGGTTGTGCTTATGCAGGTTCTAAAGGGGTTGTATGGGGTCCGGTCAAAGACATGATCCATATCTCTCACGGTCCTATCGGATGCGGTCAATACAGCCGTGCAGGTCGTCGTAACTATTACATCGGTGTAACCGGTGTCGATACATTCGTTACGATGAACTTCTGTTCGGATTTCCAAGAAAACAACATCGTTTTCGGTGGAGATAAAAAATTGGGTCAATGTATCGATGAAATCGAAACTCTTTTCCCATTGAATAACGGTATCACTGTTCAATCAGAGTGTCCGATCGGTTTGATCGGGGATGATATCGCTGCGGTTGCTAAAACCAAAGCAAAAGAGATCGGTAAAACGATCGTTCCGGTAAACTGTGAAGGTTTCCGCGGGGTTTCTCAATCATTGGGTCACCACATTGCAAACGATGCGGTTCGTGACTACATTTTCGAAGGCGATCTTAGCCACATCGAAATCAGTGATGTTACTCCGACTGAGTATGACGTTGCGATCATCGGTGACTATAACATCGGTGGAGATACATGGTCAAGCCGTATCCTTCTTGAGGAGATGGGTCTTCGTGTTGTCGCACAATGGTCAGGGGATGCAACTCTTAAAGAGATGGCATTGACTCCAAAAGTTAAATTGAACTTGCTTCACTGCTACCGTTCAATGAACTATATCAGCCGTCACATGGAAAAAGAATTCGGGATTCCTTGGGTAGAGTATAACTTCTTCGGACCGAGCCAAACGATCAAATCACTTCGCAAAATCGCGTCGTTCTTTGATGAGAGCATCCAAGCAAAATGTGAAGAAGTTATCGCTAAATATCAACCGATGATCGATGCAGTTATCGCAAAATACAAACCACGTCTTGAAGGGAAACAAGTAATGTTGTTCGTCGGCGGTCTTCGCCCTCGTCACGTTATCGGTGCCTATGAAGATTTGGGTATGGAAGTAATCGGAACAGGTTATGAGTTTGCTCATGATGACGACTACAAACGTACTAAAGAAGAAATTTTCCGCTCAACCGTTATCTACGATGACGTCAATGAGTATGAGCTTGAAGCGTTCGTTAAAAAACTTCAACCTGACCTTGTAGCTTCAGGGATCAAAGAGAAGTATGTATTCCAAAAAATGGGTCTCCCATACCGCCAAATGCACTCATGGGATTATAGTGGTCCATACCACGGATACGATGGATTTGCGATTTTCGCACAAGACATGGATTTAGCAATTAATTCACCTGTATGGGCTCACAGTAAAGCACCATGGGAAAAGGAAGGTTGAGACGATGCAAGAAGTAGAAAAAATCGTAAACGGGAAAGACCTGTTTAAACGCCCAGAGTACAAAGATGTACTCGCAAACAAAAAACAATTCGAATCGTCTATGCTCGCAATCAACCCTGCGAAAGTGGATGAAATCGCTGAGTGGACAAAATCATGGGATTACCGTGAGAAAAACCTAGCTCGTGAAGCGATCACCGTCAATCCGGCAAAAGCATGTCAACCTCTCGGGGCTGTCATGGTTGCTCTTGGGTTTGAGGGGACTATGCCTTACGTTCACGGATCACACGGTTGTGTAGCGTATTTCCGATCTTATTTTACCAAACACTTCAAAGAGCCGACTCCGTGTGTTTCTGACTCTATGACTGAAGATGCTGCGGTATTCGGCGGATTGGTAAATATGAAAGAGGGTCTTAAAAACTGTGCTGCAGTTTATAAACCTAAAATGATCGCTGTTTCAACTACCTGTATGGCTGAAGTTATCGGGGATGACTTGATGGCGTTTATTACATCAGCTAAAGAAGAAGACGGCGGAGAATTCCTACCGGCTGAATACCCGATTCCGTATGCGCACACTCCTTCATTCGTAGGAAGCCATATCACGGGTTATGACAACATGATGCACGGTATCATGTCTCAGCTTACTGAAGGTCAAAAAGGCGAAACGAAACAACGTATCAACATCATCCCTGGTTTTGAAACGTATATCGGAAGCCTCCGTTCAGTCAAAAGTATCGTAGAAGCGTTCGGTACAGACTATATCATGTTGGGCGACCACTCTGATCAATGGGATATGCCGGCTGGTAACTACGAAATGTTCTCCGGCGGAACAAAATTGGATGATGCAAAAGATTGTATCAATTCAAGTGCAACGATCTCATTGCAAAAATATTCAACGTCTAAAACCATGAAAATGGTCGAAAAACGTTGGAAACACGCTGGTGGACACAGCAACCCGATCGGTCTCAAAGGGACAGACGAGTTCGTTATGAAACTCTCCGAGTTGACAGGTACTGAAGTACCGCAAAAACTCAAAATCGAGCGCGGTCGCCTTGTCGACGCTATGCAAGACAGTTATCCGTACATGCACGGTAAAAAATTCGCTATCTGGGGTGATCCTGACTTCCTACTCGGTGTCGTTTCATTCTTGCTAGAGATGGGTGCTGAGCCGACTCACGTTCTTTGCCACAATGCACCGAACGGCTGGGAAGCTGAGATGAGAGCGTTGCTCGATACCTCTCCTGCAAAAGACAGCCTACATGTATGGGCCGGTAAAGACTTGTGGCACATGCGTTCACTCTTGTTCACTGAACCGGTTGATTTCATGATCGGTAACAGTTACGGAAAAGAGTTGATGCGTGATACAGGAACTCCGTTGATCTACATCGGATTCCCGATTTTCGACCGTCACCACTTGCACCGTTACTCTATCAGCGGTTACGATGGAGCATTGAACCTTCTTACTTGGATCACGAACAAAGTTCTTGATCAATTGGATGAAGAGACTAAAGACATCGCTACTACTGACTATTTCTTCGACCTCGTCCGCTAATCGGACTGTCCCCTCCCGGGGACAAAACTTCATTGTTTCTCGTCATTTTCCCTCATATATGAGGGATTTTTTTGATTCAGTTTTTTTCGTAAAATTAAGTCAAACAAATAGGATGATGTATGGCTAGTGTTCAGGATAAATTAAAAGCAGAGTTGATGGTAGAAATTTATGCCGGTATCGACCGCATCTATGACTCGATCGAGCAGCATTTTGAGCTTGATGAGACACGACGAAGTAACGTTATCAAAAGCCTCAATACCCTCAAAGATGAGCTTTATTTCGTGGTACAGACGACACCGCTTTCCTAATCACCCCGCATAGATTTTATTATGGTACATTGCTTTATCGGCGGTTTCTATAATGGTATTGATGTTGTCGCCATGCATAAATGAAGCGATGCCGTAGGCAAAATTGATTTTAAATTCGTTTTTATCCACTTTAAAATGAATGGTATTGCAATAGTTCAAGAGTGTTTCCATCTTTAGTTGAACTTCATTTTGCGCTATTTTAGAATCAAAGATTATGATAAATTCATCTCCGCCGTATCGAACGACACGTCCTCCGCTTTCTCTAAGCTTGAAGGCAAGATGGACCAGTACCTTATCGCCGACAATATGACCGTAGGTATCATTGATTTGTTTGAATTTATTAAGATCCACCATGACCAGAATCCCGTTTTCATGGGTTGAAATGGTATCTCCCTCGCAAACAGTGTCTTCAAACCATTTACGGTTATAGCATTTGGTCAAACCATCCTCATATACTATTTTTTGGAGGGAAAGAATCTCTTCCTGAAGTGTCTTTGTCTGAGAAAGTATTCTTTTTAGCGATAATTTGTCTTCGGTTTCAATAGCATTGATCGCATCATCGGTGCATTTGGAGAGGGTAATGAGATGGCGTACCATTTTTTCATCGAGCATTTCCGAATTGAACACTTCGGTGGGCTGAAGTTCGATATGGTGTGATTTTGCTTTTTCGGTATAGAGTTTACTGTAATCTGCAGGGAAAACTATTTTGAGTTTTTGGATGCTCTCTTTGACTTCATCGGTTATAAGTATATGTTCTTTGTATAAATCGCTCATTTTTGTCCATATCCGCAAAATTTCATTATATATTATTGTATCAATATTTTAATAGTATCTAGTTAACTATCGGTTGATTCTCTCTAAACAACGATTCGACGGATTGGCTATTCATCGGTTTGTAGAAATAATACCCTTGGATTGAATCAATCTGGTTTAAGCATAAAAAATCAAGCTCTTCGGTTGTCTCAACACCTTCGGCAAGCACTTTGATTTCCAACCCTTTTGCTAGTGATATAATCGTTTTAACGATGGTTTGATTTTTTGCATTGTCAGTGATATTGCGGATGAAGGATTGATCGATTTTGAGTTTATCTATGGGAAGGTTTTTTAGATAGGAGAGGGAAGAGTACCCTGTGCCGAAATCATCTATGGAGATAAAATATCCCCGTTTTTTGAGTCTATGTAGTAATGCGATGACATATTCGGGATCGTTTAATATAGAGCTTTCGGTAATCTCAAGTTCGATCAACTTCGGATCACACTGTGTTTCGGATACGATACGATCAAGTGTATCGATAAAATCAGCATGGGAAAGTTGGCGTGCAGAAATATTGATAGCGACACGCCCGTTTAAAAGTCCGGCTTTATCCCATTTAGATGTATTCAAGCACCCCTCTCTAAGGACAAATTCTCCGATTTCTAAAATAAGTCCGCTCTCTTCGGCAATCGGGATAAAAACTCCGGGTGAGACAGGTCCATCAGGGGTAAACCACCGGCATAACGCTTCTAGTCCGATGATTTCTTCGGTTTTTTGGTCGACTTGCGGTTGATAGTACAAAGAGAGCTCACCGCTTTGAAGCGCTTTTTTTAGATTCGTCGATAGGGTTGTTCTCTGTATCGAAGTTTCGGTAAATTTCGGCTCATAAAAACTGTAAGTATTTCTACCGCTCTTTTTTGCATTATACATGGCCGCATCGGCTTTTTGGAATAAATCCTCACTGTTGTCCGCATCGAAAGGGTACATAGCGATTCCTACGCTCGCAGTGATGTAAATATCGACATTATCGATATTAAAAGGATGACGAAGCGTATGGACAAGATTCTGCATCATCAGATCAATCCGGTTTTCCTCTTCTTTACATTCGAGGATAACAACGAATTCATCTCCTCCCGTACGTATGATTTTAGAGTTACTGGGTGTAATAGTCTCTAAGACTTCGGCAATGCGTATAAGAAGCTTGTCTCCAAATCGGTGCCCATAAGAGTCGTTAACCTCTTTGAACCCGTCTAAATCGAGGAATAAAAAGGCAAACGGCGAATTTTGAGAGCATTTGATTGTGAGGTATTCCATTAGGCTTTGTCGATTAGGCAATCCGGTCAGTGAATCGTGGTGTGCCATAAAGTCAAATCGGTCTTTTTCATTCGTCATAATTTGTTCATGATGCTTTTCGGTTGTGATATCTCTGTAGATTCCGAAAATCCCGAAAATCTCTCCGTTGTCCGTTTTAAGCAACCCTTTTGTTACCCAATAGATAAATACTTTTCCATTAGGCATGATCAAAGTTTCTTCATGCTCGATAAACGACTTATTTTCCAGTAAATCGTCATCGATAGCGTTGATAATACCGGCCGTTTGAGGGGGGAAAATTTCATCAGCCGTTTTCCCTACGGCATCGTTTGAATTAATACCGGAAAATTTGGATGCACCCTCGTTGAACACAATATAGCGGCGATCCAACCCTTTGATGACAATGGCATCGGGCGTACTGTTGATCAAAGAGGTTAGAAGAGCGTTTTGTTTTTCGAGACGAATTTGAGAGAGTGTTTGTTCGGTAATGTCACGTGAGATCCCAAAAATTCCGAATATCTCCCCTTTTTCATTAAATAGAGGTCCTTTCGTGACCGAAAAAGTTTTTTCTTTTCCATCGGCCGTTGTTAAATGCTCTTCATTCGTTAGAATTTTACCGCTGGAAATAATCGAATGGTCGAGTTCATGTATCATTGTCGCCGTTTCCGAAGAAAAAATCAAGCTATCGGTATTACCGATCACTTTTTCAGATGACATGCCGACAATTTCACCCGCTCCGTTATTAAAGAGAAGATATTTTCCCTCTAAATCTTTAACAAATATAGCATCTGGGGAACTGTTGACAATCGTACGAAGAAGGGCATCTTGTCTGGCAAGTTGACTTTGTGCCGTTTTTTGTTCGTTGAGCCGTCGGGTGTATTCGAGAAACCGCTCATGTAAAATACGATAACTGAGAAGATAAAGCAAAACGGCCGTTACGACAATAAAAAAGAACCCTTTATACGTTTGTAGAAGAGATATCTGATGGGGATCATTTGTGAACAGCTCGATAAGGGTATCGGACGAATAAATCCATATCATTCCGAATATAAGATAAAAGGCTGAGATCTGCAAAGCATTTTTAAAACTCTGTGAATCTTTCATATTGTCCATACCTTTTACCGTGTCTATTAAAAGAGTATAACATGATTCCTTGAAAGAGGGTTTAATTGATTTTCTGATCGAAAGTGATCCGATTTTTACTGAAGTAGAAGTGCGCTAGAACGCCTTATGCAGATATTTTTCAAATCACTGTTGGAGAAATAGTATGGAACACCATGTTGTTATTGAAAAACTTTGCAGTTGCGCAAAAAAAGAGGAGATGTCTCAGATTACCTCCTACGATACGAAAGATTCTGCCCTGGAAGCGGCCCAAACACAATTAGCTTACATGCAGGGGCACTTTTGCGGCAAGCATGAATTTCAGCTTGTTGAAGTCAATGATAATTATGTCATCGGAATGGTAAGCGGCTGCGGCTGCCAAGGCTGAATGATGGAATACCATGTAGTCGTTGAAAAACTGTGCAAATGTGCCATCAGGAAGAATATGCCGCAGATCAAAACATTTGATGACAAAGAAAATGCTTACCGGGTAGCGCGTGCATGGGCTCAGGAATTGAATGAGAGCTTTTGCGGACAACATTCGTTCGGAGTTGTCGAAGTGGATGACAACTATGTCATCACGGTCGGTGAGGGGACGTACTAAAGTTTTGAACAAGACAATATCCAGTAAAATCAAACAATTTTTATTTTTACTGGAGTAACGACAGGGATGAGAAAATATTATTACGGTGCCGTCGCATTTTATCTTATCGCTTTACTGTCGTATATGGCCTACCAGTACACTTCGCACCGTTCGGAATTGATTGCTAAAATCGATCAAAAACTGATTCGGTGTGCCAGTGTAACCGATCAGCTTCTCCCTTCATCAATGCATACACAAACGATGGATGCGCAATCGATCTCTCCGAAACAAGATGCCCGTAATCGTCTCGTATTGTCCCGATTTTCTCAAAGCATGAACGTTAAATACGTCTATTCATTTATTTTAGAAGAGGGAAAAGTTTATTTTACCTCCAGCAGCGCAACGCCGCAGGAGCTTAAAAGCGGTGAAGATATCAGCTACTATTTTGATGAGTACACAGAGGTAACGCCGCTTTTGTTAGACGCTTTCAAAACACATCAGATGGTGTTTGAAGAGTCTTCGGATCAGTGGGGGCATTTTAGGTCGGTTTATGTGCCTCATGTCTCCCCAAGCGGACGTGTCTATATTACAGGTTCCGATATAGAAATCAGTAATATTGATGCACAGCTTCATGCCCTTTTGATCAGTGCATTGATTGATACATTTTTTTATACCTTTATTTTAATCCCGTTTTTTATTGCGTATCGGATGCATAATATGACGATCCAAAATGAGCTTTCCGGACTGGTTGATGAACGCACAGCTGATTTGAAAGAGCGCTCCGTTGCCGTAAAGCGTTTACTCGATAATGCAAATCAAGGGTTTTTGACTTTTTCGACCTCTTTATGCGTAGAGAACGAATATTCTCACAAATGTTTGGAAATTTTTGGAGAGAGTATTGAGGGTAAACCTATCGGTGAGCTGCTCTATCCGGATGATGCGCAGAAAAGAGATTTTTTGGCGCAAACGATCCAAGCGGTTTTTGATGAGGAAGATGAGGTAAAAGTCGAAGCGATTCTTTCCCTTCTTCAACAAGAATTTATCATAAGACACAAATCGATTCAAGTAGCCTACAATCGGATAGAACCTAATCGATTCATGCTGATTCTAACCGATATTACCGATAAAAAGAATTTGGAAATAAATGTCGAAAGGGAACGTAATCGGCTTAAAATGATTGTTTCGGTGATCAGCAACAGTGATGAGTTTTTTGAACTCTTGGATGAATATCAGAACTTTTTGTCTCATCGGTACGGTTTTGTTAATGTCGATCATACGCCGTTTCAAAATCTGACAGAATTGTATCGTTTGATTCATACGTACAAAGGTCTTTTTGCCCAAAAAGATTTTATAACCACGCCGCAGGGGCTTCATAAGGTGGAATCCCGTTTCTCCTTATGGCTGCACGATGAGACGATATCGAATGAAACAATTCAAGCGATGCTAACGAAAATCGATTTCGAATCATGGCTGAAAAAAGATATCGATGTGTTAAGGGAGACGCTGGGCGATGATTTTATGGATAAAAAATCGACGATTACGATTGATGATGAAACCTTTGAGATACTGCACGGCAAAATAAAGGAGTTGCTAGAGACGCAGCCGGACGAATGCCATGAATTGTCAGAACTTCTTGAAGATATACGAAAATTAAAGTACAAGCCGATAGGGGAATATTTTGCTTCTTTACCGAAATACGTCGAAATGATCAGTGAACGACTTGAAAAATCACTGAAACCGATGGACGTATCTGACACGACAAATATTACGGTCGGTGAAGAGTTTAAACCGTTTGCAAAATCCTTGATACATGTTATTCGCAACAGCGTTGATCATGGGATTGAAACCCCTGAAGAGAGGGTGGAAAACGGTAAAGATGAATACGGGACGGTCTTTTTCTCCATAACCGATACGGGAGAATCCATTGTGATAGAAATCAGCGATGACGGTCGAGGAATAAACAAAGAGAAACTTAAGCAAAAAGCGCTTGAGAGAGGATGTAAAACTCTTCTGGAGCTTGAAAATGATTCTGCCGTATTTGAACTGATGTTTGAAGATTATTTGTCGACAAAAGATGAAATCAGTGATCTCTCCGGCAGGGGGGTCGGGTTGGCATCGGTACGTTCGGAAGTTTTGAAACTCGGAGGGAGTTACAGCGTAGTATCCGAACAGGGAAAAGGGAGTCGCTTTATATTTAGTATTCCGAAAAAATCGGTACTCAAGGATGAGTAATGAAAAATAGCGAGATTTTAAAAGAGGTTCTTACCGCCATTGTATACCGTGCCGAGCTTTTTATGAGTGATGAGATGAATATAGAGGCAAAATTTGACGGAGAATTCCGTTCGATGGAAAAAATAGAATTGAAAAAATACACGACGACGATCGGTATCGGCGGCAGCATCAATCTTTTATTTTATGTCTCTTACAACGAATTGCTGCTTGAAAAATTGACCCGGGCATTTTCGTACGGAGAGATTAATGAATCTGAATTGACGGAATTGAGGGAGAGCGCAGCCGGTGAGATCGCCAATATGATTTTAGGGCATGCCGTAAATGACTTTCCCAATCGGGGCAAGGGGGTAACGATTACTCCTCCGGTAACGATTGAAGATGCCAAATCAATATTGAAAACGAACGGAAACGGCATTATAACCGCAGTATTTTCGACACCCTACGGAAATATGGAATTTAATGTCATCGGATTAATTAAAGGAGAATGGAATGCTTAATATTTTGGTGGTGGATGATTCATTAATTATGAGACGTAACATTATCAAATTGATTGAATCATTTGGGCATAAAGTGGTCGGAGAAGCAAAAGACGGTCGTGAGGCGATTGAGCTTTATCGAAAGCTTAAACCCGATTTGGTGACGATGGACATTACAATGCCTGAGCTGGACGGACTAGGCGCCGTAAAAGAGTTAAAAAGAATCGATAAGAATGCCAAAATTATTATGGTCACGTCCCACGGCCAAGAAGAGATGGTCATCGATGCCATTCGTTCCGGTGCCAGCGGTTATCTTTTAAAGCCTATAAAGATTAATAAACTGTCTGATTCGATTCGTAAAATTTTTCCCTCAACTATTGATGAAACGGTATCGGAGCAAAAGGAGACATTATTGTTGGAGAGCGAAGAAATTTTGTTGCCTGAAATTGAAGATCTCGCTTAAAAAGGGAAAATCTCTTAGCGAATTTAACGTAATTTATAGCTATAGTCTTTTATAATCCCCTAATTTTTTAATTTTGTTGCTATTTATTTCGATTAGGGCGATAAAAATTATATTTTTTAGAATAAGGAGACGACATGCAAATCAGCGGTGCACAGATGGTTATCGAAGCACTCATCGCCGAGGAAGTCGAAGTCGTATTCGGTTACCCGGGCGGGGCGATCATGAACGTCTATGATGAGATATACAAACAGCGCTCATTTCAACATATTTTGACCCGTCACGAACAAGCGGCGGTCCATGCGGCGGAAGGGTATGCCAAAGCGACCGGAAAAGTCGGTGTCGCTATGATCACTTCAGGACCGGGATTTACCAACGGTGTGACCGGATTAGCGGATGCGTATATGGACTCTATTCCTCTGGTTCTTATCAGCGGTCAGGTTCCGATGTCGCTCATCGGTACCGATGCGTTTCAAGAGATCGATGCGGTCGGTATCAGCCGCCCGTGTACGAAACACAATTACCTCGTCACCGATGCTGCCGATTTGCCGCGTATTCTCAAAGAGGCGTTTTATATTGCCCGTACGGGGCGTCCGGGACCGGTTCACGTCGATATTCCGAAAGACGTAACGGCACAGATCGCGACATTCGATTATTCCAAAGAGGTCGAGCTTGAAACCTATAAGCCGACGACCAAAGGGAATGCCCGACAAATTAAAAAAGCGATCGAAGCCATCGCGAGCGCGAAACGTCCTCTTTTGTATCTTGGCGGGGGAATTATCAATGCCAATGCGGCAGAGCTGGTACGTGAATTTTCAAAAATGACCCAGATTCCGGCCGTTGAGACGTTTATGGCGCGCGGAACCCTTCGGTATGACGATCCGCTGCTCATTTCAATGCTCGGTATGCACGGTTCATATGCCGCCAATATGGCAATGAGCGAGACCGATTTGGTTATCGGTTTAGGTGCTCGGTTTGATGACCGTGTTACCGGAAAACTCTCCGAATTTGCGAAAAACGCACAGATTATCCATGTCGATATCGACCCGGCAAGTGTTTCGAAATTGGTTCATGCCCATTATCCGATTGTCGGTGATGTCAAAAACGTATTGGAACAGATGATGCCGTTGGCAAAAGAGCAGATCGATCCGGTCCGTTATGCTTCTTGGCACAATACGATCGCCAACTTTAACAAACTTCATCCGCTCTCTTATAAAGAAGAGGGGGATCGCCTCAAGCCTCAATGGGTCGTTGAACGGATCGGGCAGCTTTTGGGCGATGATGCGAACATTTCGACCGATGTCGGACAGCATCAAATGTGGACGGCGCAGTTTTATCCGTTTACCCGTCCGCGCCAATGGGTAAGTTCCGGCGGTCTCGGGACCATGGGATTCGGATTCCCTGCGGCACTCGGGGTCAAGCGTGCGGATAGCGAGCGCGTCAGTATCAACATTACGGGTGACGGTTCCATATTAATGAATATCCAAGAACTGATGACGGCAGTAGAGTATGAACTTCCCGTTATCAACGTTATTTTGAACAACAACTTTTTGGGGATGGTTCGTCAGTGGCAGACCCTGTTTTACGACAAACGCCACTCTTCTACCGATCTTTCGATACAGCCCGATTTTGTAAAATTGGTTGAAGCTTTCGGTGGAGTCGGATACCGTGTTACGACGAAAGAAGAGTTTGATGCGGCACTCAAAGATGCGGTTGAGAAAAATGTTGTCGCGATTATCGATGTTGTCGTCAATCGATTTGAAAACGTTCTTCCGATGGTACCGGCGGGCGGATCGCTCTTTAATATGATGCTAGAGTACAAGGAGAAATGATGGAACAAACAGAACGTCGTGTTATTTCCGTTATTGTAATGAATGAAGCCAGTGTACTCTCACGTATTGCAGGGCTGTTTTCAGGGCGTGGATACAATATTGAATCGTTGACGGTGGCTCCGATTCCCGAGTCGAAATATTCTCGTATTACCATTGTAACCTCGGGATCGGTACGTGTGATTGAACAGATCACTAAACAGCTGCACAAATTGATTCCTGTCCTTAAGGTATATGAACATGCCGATTTAGTCGAAAAAGAGATAGCGATGGTCAAAATACCGATGTCTGAATCGATGGGTGATATCGAAGCGCTTACCCACGCCTATAACGGCCGGATTGTCAATGTCGGCAGTGATACGATGATTGTCATGGTTGCGGATGAACCGATGAGAGTGAATCATTTTCTTGAGGCGATTAAACGGTTTCATCCCAAAGAGATCGTCCGAAGCGGTTCTGTCGCTTTAGAGAGATAAAGCAGATGAAACTTTTTGAAATAGCGGCATTGCTGGGGTGTTCAGGGGTCGAAGATTCTATCGACATCAAAGGAATGAATACCTTACGCGAGGCTTCTGAGGGGGAAATCTCTTTTCTCTCTGATTCAAAATATGAAAAAGAGCTTGAGGGTACCAAAGCTTCGGCCGTTATTCTTCCCTCTGCGAAAGCACATCTTCTCCCGAAAGGTGTCATTGCATTGGTGTCGGAGGAGCCGTATATGTCGGTTGCCCTTTTATCCAAACATTTTGCCAAGCCGATACGCAGCAGTGAAGTTTCACCCGTCATAGGCGATGGGAGTGTCATCTACCCGAGCGCCCACATCGAAAACGGGGCGTCTGTCGGCTCTAACTGCACCATTATGAGCGGTGTTTACATCGGTGCGGAAGCGGTAATCGGAGATGATGTTGTCCTCTATCCTAACGTCACAATTTATCGTGACTGTGTGATCGGCAATCGGGTCATGATTCATGCGGGATCGGTGATCGGAAGCGACGGATTCGGATATGCCCATACTGCAATGGGAGAGCATGTCAAACTCTATCAGAACGGGAATGTGGTCATCGAAGATGATGTTGAGATCGGAGCCAATACCACGGTCGACTGCGCCGTATTCGGCTCAACGATTATAAAACAGGGGTCAAAGATAGATAACCTTGTTCAAATCGGCCATAACTGCGTTATCGGCGAACACTCCATTTTAGTCTCTCAAACCGGCTTGGCCGGCTCTACGACATTGGGTCGCAATGTGGTGATGGGTGGGCAAAGCGCTACGGCAGGACACCTTAGCATCGCACCGTTTACCACCATGGCAGCACGCTCAGGTGTTACTAAAAGTATCACAAATAAGGGTGTGTATAGCGGCTTTCCATTGATGGAACATAAAATGTGGCTGAAAATGCAGGCAAAATTGGCTAAAATGTTGGAATCTTAAGGTAAAGGGGACAAAGGATGCGTTTATCAATCGTAGGTTTGGTCATAGCAACGTCATTAGTGCGTGCAGACAGTGTACCTGCGAGCGATATTCGGATGCCGGATATTGTCCTCGATGCGATCAAACATTGCGAGTGTCTTCAAGAGGGGGGAACGTGCAATCCCCATGTCATACGTATTAATGCTGACGATGAAGCGCAGCGTGCGCTCAATGCGGGGTTCGCGGTTACGGGACATATCATTAAATGCGGTTCAACGGAACAATGTACGGCTCAGGCTCAGGCATTGATTGACGGCGGCATTACCAATCTTGATCTCGGGCCTTACCAAATCAATTATAAATACCATCCCAATCCGATGCTGCAGGAATATTTTGAAGATACGAGCGCCCGCGAGCAGGCTAACGGTATTTTGACGAAACTTGTCAAAAGCTTCGGATATTCATGGGAAACGCTGGGGCGTTATCACCATTTCAGCGCAACCGACCGAACCCGAAATGAACGTTACTACCGGAAAATGTACGCTTTTATTTACGGTAATAATGCCAATGGACAAGGTTCGAATTAATTCTTATTCTTTTAAGATTGCTTTAGCCAAAATCGGCTACACTCTTTCCTATACACATTTAGTTAGGAGAGATTATGAGTTCAGCTGTAACTATCATTAAAGAAATCCCATTAGACGGTACGAAAAAAGGTGTCATTTCTATCAGCAAAGTGGATGAGCCCTACGGTGCCGGAAGCGACAGCGTAGCCAGTATCGGTATTTCATTGGCGGGGGACTCAAAAAATCCTGAGTGGAAAGTTCACCTTCCTATGGGGAACATTGATGCGGTTGTTGAAGCGTTAAAAAGTATCAAATAAGTGAGCTGTTCCCGATTATTTCGGGAACGGAAAAAGAAGATTTATTTTTTTGAAGCCACAAACGTAGCGATACGCTTGATCCCTTCACGGATACTCTCAATATCAGTCGCGAAACTGAACCGAAAATACCCCTCAGAACCGAATCCTACACCCGGTACTACGGCAATCCCCTGATCTTCAAGCAACTCTTTGCAAAACTGCATCGAATCGTTACTGACCTCTTTGATGTTGACAAACAGATAAAAGGCACCGGCAGGGGATAGAACCGATAACCCGTCAATCTCATTAAAGAGTTTGACCGCTTCGTCACGGCGCGCTTTAAACTGGACACGCATTGCTTCGATATCTTTGTCCGCTTCACCGTTTAGTCCGACGATTGCCGCTTTTTGGGTGATAGAGTTGATATTCGACGTGCTTTGGCTTTGGAGCTTTTTAGTCGCTTGAATGATTTCGGTATTGGCTGCGGCCATATACCCGAAACGCCATCCCGTCATCGCTACCGATTTAGAAAGACCGTTAATGGTGATAGTACGTTGGTACATATCGTCACTCACAGCCGCAGCCGAGGTAAATTCTCCGTCGTAAATGAGTTTTTCGTACATCTCGTCACTGGCTACGATAACATTTGTCCCCTCTAGGACTTTTCCTAATGCGGTAAGCTCTTCACGTGAGTAGACGGCACCGGTCGGATTTGACGGAGAGGTGAGGATAAGCATTTTGGTTTTAGGGGTCAAGGCCGCCTTGAGCTGTTCGGGAGTGATTTTAAATCCGCTCTCATCGTCGGTCATAATCTCGACTACCGTACCGCCGCAGTACATAACCAGTTCAGGATACGTTACCCAATACGGAGCCGGGATGATCACTTCGTCACCGGCTTGAATGGTACAGGCAAAGAGGTTGTAAAGAGAGTGTTTTGCACCGTTGTTGGCAATGATTTGGTTCGGTTTGTAGTCCAATCCGTTGTCACGTTTGAGTTTAAGTGCGATAGCCGCTTTGAGCTCAGGGATACCGTCAACGGCGGTGTATTTGGTAAACCCGTCGTTGATAGCCTTAATAGCGGCATCTTTGATCACCTGAGGGGTGTCAAAATCAGGCTCACCTGCGGAAAAGCTGAGGATGTTTTTCCCTTGTGCTTTGAGTTCTTGCGCTAACGTAGAGATAGCAATGGTAATCGATTCGGAGAGTATATTGACGCGATCGGTTAACATGGATCAGCCCTTGTAAAAAATTTGCGAATTGTACCATGGTTAGGATTAAAAATTACATTAGCTATTTATCAAAAAAGAGCGGTTTGCCTGTATGAAATCCCTGCGCGTAAGTGATACCCAATTCCGTTACCTTTTGAAGGATCTCTTCGGAGGCTACGAACTCGGCAACGGTGTCAATTCCGATCCGGTGGGCAAAGTCGATAATGGCTTCGACAACGATGAGGGTGCGGGGATTCTCATTGATCGTTTTGATCAGCGTACCGTCAATTTTCAGGATATCGACATTGAGTTTAAGGATATTTTCGAAATTGGAATAACCTGTTCCGAAATCATCAACAGCAAATTTTGCCCCCAGATTTTTCATTTTGGAAATAAACGAGGCGACTTCCTCAAAGTTCTCAATCCCCTCAGATTCCAGGATTTCAAATATAACACGATTCGCAGTACCGGTTTGGCGGAGAATGTTTTCAATGGTGGTAAGTGTTTTAGCGTCAAGCATATCGCTGCTGGAAAGATTGATCGAAAATTGTTCGTCCCGATCGGCAAAGAGATGGCACGCCTGGTAGACAACTTCTTGGGTAATATGGTGATAGAGTTTTGTTTTCTGCGCAATCGGCAAAAAGTCATACGGCGGGATGAGGGAGCCGTCTTCGTTCTGAATACGGACCAATGTTTCATATTTTTCTATTTTCCCGGTCGAACACGAGACGATCGGTTGATATTGACAGACAATCCGATGTTCAACCAATGCTTGGCGAATTTGAGCCGACATTGCAATATTGGTTTGATACTGCTGTTCGATCCCTTCCGATTGATCGTAGATGGAATAGGGGCGTTTAACGCTTCGTGCTTTATTAAGGGCGACATCGGCATGAATAAGAGGCTTATCACTGTCGATGGCAATACCGACCGTTGCACGAACATGGACGGTTTCGTCCGCAATCATAAATAGTTTTTCACTAAGCAGCGATAGGAGTATTTCAATATCGTGTTGAAACTCAACGTTCGAACTCCCTTCTTTTAGCCGAAATGCAAATTCGTCTCCGCCGATTCGGTAGGGGTTTAGTTTCATTTCGCTGAGCCAATGGGCGATCTGGGTTAAAAGCCAATCCCCCGCATCAATTCCGAAAAAGTCATTGATCTCTTTAAAATCGTCAATGTTTAAAATTGCTACCGTATTGATAGGATTTATGAGGAGATCTTCTTGCAGTTTGATCCGGTTCGGAAGGGAAGTGAGGTTGTCATAATACAAATGACGGGTCGCTTTATGCGTTTGTTCCGCAATCTTTTTTTCAAGATTCTTGTTTATCGTTTCAATCTCATCCGAGTATTGAATGACACTCTCTTGCATCGTCTCGAATGCATGGATGATTTGGGTAAACTCACGCTGAGTATAGGGGAAATCAAAGGTTATTTTCCCCCCGGGTTTAAAATTTCGTACTTTATGAGCAATCAAGGTAATGGGCTGCAATAGACGGTTGACCCACATCATGATAAGCCACAGGACACTGAATACGCTGATCGTTATCCAGCCGTATAAAATATAAAAACGGTTCATCGTTTTAGTGAACTCTTCGCCCGAATAGGTAAGGGTAATCGATCCAATCGGTTTAAGGGTGGAGGGTTCCATCAAATTCTCGGTAATATTGATCGTCTGATACGATCGTGACAGAGCGTGTTGACGATAGTTCAGAAAAACGTTCCCTTTTAAATCGGAAATTTTTAGGGCAATGACTTCATTGCGTTGGGTAATGGCAGATAGTTTATTTCCAAAATCATTTATACCCAAAAAAAGAGAAAGGGATACGGCGGGATTAACCGCATCGATAAGCAAATAGGCCTTTTCTTTTTGAGAGTTCAATGTTAAATCCCGAACGATCCAAAAAGTGACTAATGTAGCCGTGAGAAAAAGGACGAATGTCCCCAGTACAAGTGTTACAAAAAGTTTAGTGGAAAGGCGGGCATTTTTAAAAAAGTTCATTCAATGAGTCTCGCAATTTGGTATAAGGTGCCGTCGAAATGGAATTTACCCTCTTTGAGGGTTTTTTTATTGATATAGATGACGGTAGAGCGTTCAAATGCGATAGAACCCAATATTCCGTATTCCAAATCCGCCACATCATAGGAAAAAGTCGGAACGGAGTTCTCAATTGCCCATGTGGCCACTTTCTTAAGGGACTTGAAACTGCATTTTTGAATCATATAGACGAAAGCGATATCTTTGCGTTCAGTTACTTCGTTGACGGAAAGGGCGATTGCGGTAAAAGGGATATTGGAAACTTTTTCGTGATGAACCCGATTGATTCCCTCAGCAATAAACTGGGCATCGGATTTTCGATTTGAATCGTATACCACGGCAAATATAACTTTTGATGAATCTGTTTTGGATGTCAGCCGAGTATCGAGTGCCATAATTTTAGGAAGCATTCGGATATGCCCGTTTAATATAAACGATTCATGTGCCGATGAAATGAGAAATCCGAAGATTAAAAAAAGGATAATCCGCATTAAAACTTCCACCCTGTTCTAATCCAAAAAGTTCTTCCTTCAATCGGGTAATCGTCCGGATAGGTTCCGGGAGGAGATATGTAACGGTAGATGGCATTGTTAGCATTTTTCAATGCACCTTGCAGGTAGAACCCGCTCAATCCTTCCCAACCCAAAATCAGATCATAGGAAGCGAATGACACCATCGCATTTTTGCGTACATCGTTCGGACGACGTTCTTTCGCACTGCTGTAACGTCCTACGATGCCTCCATTGACTTGAGGGGTAAATGCATAGGAAAGCCCCCCCTTTAGCAAATGGGTTGAAGCATACGGAAGATAGTCGGTTGTTTCAGTCCCTTTAAACGTCTCTCCGCGGATATAGCTGTATGAGAGAAACGTAGTATCATAGTCTCCGATACTTCCCCGAAATTCGCTCTCAAACCCTTTGATATTGCGTTTTCCGATATTTTGGTACATTTTATTGGTTGTATTGGGGGTGATTTGATCTTTATTTTTCAGATAAAACAGATTAAGCCCTAGTGTCGTATCTACCGACGGTTTGTAGAGGTATTGCGTTTCATAGGAGACGACATGTTCAGACTCTAAATCGGGATTGCCGACCTGAGTCGGATGATTTTGGGTATAAAGTTCGCGAAAGGAGGGAAGTCTGAAACTGTTGCCCACCATAAATTTTAGGATGTGTTGGCGGTACGGCTGAAAAACCAGGGCCGCTCTGGCATACGGCTCGAAATCTAAATTTGAAGCTTTGGTTCCCCCTACGTTGAGTGAGAGGGCAAGTACTTCACTGATGTCAATGGTATCGCTAAGGTAAAACTCTTCGGTATGACGGCACGCCGATCCCCTATCAATAAACGGCGCACTGTCGGTATAATCGACGAGAGCCGTTCCTCCGGTTTTATTCGTCGTGACGGTGTACATATCAATAATGTCTTCGTACTTTTGTCCATAGCCGAGGGTAATTTTTTGATTCTTGATGCCGGTATAGGTAGCGGAAACAGTGGCATACAGCATACGTGTATTAAAATCCGTGTGCGCCCAAAAACCGTTTGGAAACGTGAGGAGGCCGTACGTTCCGGGGGGAAGCAGTCGGGAATCTTCTTCCCATCCGTCTTCCATTATTCCCGCTTTTGCGTTCAACGTCAAATCATCGGAAATTTTGTGTGCAAATCCCCCTTCAACGTACCATGAAGGGAAGGATTGGGTTCCATTCATATTCGGTAATACGCTCAAATTACCAAAGGCACTTCCGGTCGTAAAATGGTTAATCCGACCTTTAAGATAGAAATCATTATAAACATAAGAGAGGCCGAAACCGACTTGATGGCTGTTTAGAGGTGCATAGCCCGTATAGTGGTATTTATCCGTTACACTGATAGGGGAGAGGGCATCGTTGCTTTGATAAAACAAGTCGCCGGAGACTCTCCAATCCGATGCGCGGTGCGTATACCAAAATCCTGCCTGTTTAGCCGAATCACTTCCGAAACTTCCGAACATAACACCGTTTTGCAGCTTCTCTTCGTCTTTTGCATAGGTGATAACATTGATAGTTCCGGAATATCCGTTGACTCCCTCGATAAAACTTCCGGCTCCCCGAACAACTTCAATACGCTGTATCAGCTCGATCGGAAAATCGAGGTATGCGGTGTAGGTATCCGCCGAACGGTCATTGACCACAACCCCGTCGATAGCCAGTTTTGTCTGTCCGTAGGAGAGGGGATTGGAACCGCGGATGACAGGGGTACGGTTATTGTTCGTATTTCCCATCATATCGACACCGGGGAGCAGCATCAAGGCATCTTTTAACGTATGTACACCGAAAAGGGTAAGATCTTTTTGTTCCCATACCGATAAAATAAAAGGCTGATAGTCGATATTCTGATTGGTTTGTGTCGCCAACTGCTCCGTATAGCTTATGTCTTCAGTAAGGGTGGTGTCAGGAGGTAATTCAGACCCGTATACAGCTAAGGGGATAAAGGTATAAAAAACGGCTAACGACGAAAATTTCAAAACTACCCCTGATTGGACGGTTATTTCTTAAATACTATCATAAAAACTATATATTACACTCAAAATTATACATAAATGTGACTAAACGGCTTGCAACCTGTATACATTAAGAAACGAGCTGGGTTTTATTGTTAAAAATTAGCGGTCTTTTATTATATCAAATCCTTCGGGGATAGCGGGCTTGAACCGTCCTGCTTCAATCGTTTTGTTTTGTAGCGGATTGGTGAACTGGATCGTTACGCGGTTGTCGTAGCCGTCTTTGTAGGAGATAGAAGCAAGAAGAGCGTTTTTGAACTGAACCGTATACGTTTGTCCCTTTACCGTTGCACTGTATTTCTCTTCATCCACTTTCTTCGCTTTTTGGATAATCTGCAAAAAATCGATCTCATCATCCAGGGTACGCATCGTCACCTGTTCGATCTGCGGTTCGATCACGGTAATCTTGGAGCCGTTGACGTAGACGCTTTTTTGAATCGGTTTTTGGTATACCCAAAGGGCATTTTGGGGCTTGCTCGCCCAAAGCTCGCCGGAGTAGACGATTTTTTTGTTACTGTCATCGATAATAGTCTGAATAAATTTGGAGTTAAACGAACTCAAATCCTTCGGTGAAGCAAAGAGGGTAAGGGAAACGAGGAACAATAAGGGTAAAAAACGCACACAAAATCCTTCAATAAAGTAATTGTGGTATTGTACCCAATGCTCATTTACCAAAACCATAGATTTCGTATGCTAAAATCACCAACTTTTTCAATACTGTTCATAATGAAGGCTTTTAATGCTCCAATCGCTAGTCGGAAAAATCTTCGGTACCAAAAACGATCGAGAAGTCAAAAAATATCGTAAAAACGTTGCGGCAATCAATGCCCGGGAACCCCATTTCAGTGCCATGAGTGACGAAGCGTTACAGCAGGCTTTCCAGACTCTTAAAGAGTCGGTACAAAACAATAGCACAACACTCGATGAGGTTTTGATCGATTCATTCGCGATTACCCGTGAAGCGAGCAAACGCGTTCTGGGTATGCGTCATTTCGATGTTCAGCTTATCGGCGGTATGGTTCTGCATGAGGGGCGAATCGCCGAGATGAAAACGGGTGAGGGGAAAACCCTTGTCGCAACCTTGGCGGTTATTCTCAATGCAATGAACGGCAAAGGGGTTCACGTCGTTACCGTCAATGACTATCTCGCTTCCCGTGACGGTACGCAGATGTCGGCACTGTATGCCTTTTTGGGATACACGACCGGAATATTGGTCGAAGAGGGGTATAACCCCGCGAATAAACGTGATCAGTACGCATGCGATATTACCTACGGTACGAACAACGAATTCGGATTTGATTACCTTCGTGACAATATGACCTATTCTCGTGAACACATGGTTCAGCGCGGACATGCCTACGTTATCGTCGATGAGGTCGACTCGATTTTGATCGATGAAGCGCGAACGCCGCTGATCATCTCCGGACCGACCAACCGTACGTTGGAGAACTATACCCACGCCGATGCCGTTGCCAAAGCGATGATAAGAGACGAGCATTTTACGGTGGATGAAAAAGATCGTCTTATCCTCATCACCGAAGAGGGGATCGGACGTGCCGAAGAACTTTTCGGTGTCGACAATCTTTACAGCATCGAAAACTCCGCTCTTTCGCATCACCTTGACCAAGCGTTGAAAGCGAACTATATTTTTGAGATCGACGTCGACTACGTTATCCAAGACGGTCAAATCGTGATTGTTGACGAGTTTACGGGACGTCTCTCCGAAGGGCGCCGTTACTCAGAGGGTTTGCATCAGGCACTGGAAGCTAAAGAGGGGGTCATCATCAAGGAAGAGACCCAAACGCTTGCCGATATTACCTACCAAAACTATTTCCGCATGTACGGCAAAATCGGCGGTATGACCGGAACGGCACAGACTGAAGCGACCGAGTTTGCCCAAATCTACAATCTCGACGTTATTTCGATCCCGACCAACGTAGCGGTTATCCGTCAGGATCTAAACGACCTGATCTATAAAACGGAGTCGGAAAAGTTTGATGCCGTTATCGCCAAGGTTAAAGAACTCCATGCTAAAGGTCAACCGATTTTGATCGGTACCGCATCGATCGAGAAATCAGAAAAACTTCATCATCTCATTAAGGCTGAAAAAATTCCTCATACGGTTTTGAATGCGAAAAACCATACGCAAGAGTCGGAGATCATCAAAAATGCGGGTGAAAAGGGGGCGGTGACAATCGCTACCAATATGGCGGGTCGCGGGGTCGACATTAAAGTCAGCGACGAGATCAAAGTGCTCGGAGGGCTTTATATCCTGGGAACTGAGCGTCATGAAAACCGCCGTATCGACAATCAGCTTCGAGGTCGTTCAGGACGTCAGGGTGATCCGGGAACGAGCCAGTTTTATCTCTCTTTGGAAGACAATCTGCTTCGTATCTTCGGTTCGGATAAAATCAAGTCGATCATGGAGAGATTGGGTGTCGAAGACGGCGAATACATCGAATCGGCGATGGTGACCCGCGCGGTGGAAAAAGCACAGAAAAAAGTCGAAAGCATGCATTTCGAAGGTCGTAAAAGTATCGTCGAATACGATGACGTCGCTAACGAGCAGCGCAAAATCGTCTATAAATTCCGCGGCGAACTGCTCGATACGTCATACAATGTTGCCGATAAGATCGATGTGATCCGCGGTGAATATGTTAATCGTACGTTGGCATTTTGCGGTATCTTTGACGGTATCGCTGAAGAGGAAATCGATTTAGAACGTCTGGCAATGACGCTGAAAGAGGAGATGAACGCCGATATCGATACCGCAACGTTCACGGATAAATCGTTTGGATCGATTCAACATACGCTGCTTGTTGAATTGAAAAACCAATACGATGAAAAAATGGCGGTTGTAGACGAAAAACTGCGAAACGAAATCGAGCGGGAAATTTATCTTAAAACCCTTGATACGGCGTGGCGCGAACACCTCTATCAAATGGACAGTATGAAAACGGGTATCCGACTTCGCGCCTACAACCAAAAAGATCCGTTGGTCGAGTATAAAAAAGAGAGCTATAACCTGTTCAGCGAGTTGGTCGAGACGATTAAATACGACACGATCAAAACCCTTCATGTCATCCGTTTTAAAGTAGAGAGTGCGGAAGAAGAGGCTGAAGCGTTTGCCCGTCAGATGGAACTGGAGAAAAAACAGGAAGCGTTTAGAATGTCTCTCAATCATCAAGAACACGAGACCGAAGAGAAAAAGATTTCCCGTAACGACGATTGTCCCTGCGGTAGCGGACTCAAATTCAAAAACTGCTGCGGAAAATCGGGACCTAAAAAAGGGGTATTTGCCTCTTGAATATCGTCTCTTACCTCGTCAAACGATTTTTGCGCTTTGACAAAGAGCAGCCCTTTATTTTCCTTTCCGCACTTCTCGCATTCTCCGGAATCGCGCTTGGGGTGATGGTTCTCATCATCGCTATGGCGCTTATGAACGGTTTTGACAACGAGTTTAAAAAGAAACTCACCGTGATGAACTATCCTATGACCATACAGCCTAAATTTTATGCGACATGCGACACCGCTTTGGTTGAACAGCTGCGTGTAAAATTTCCCGATCTCTCGTTCAGCCCGTATGTTACCTCCGCCGTTCTCTCCAGAAGCGGGGATCAGATGGAAGGCGGGTATCTTTTCGGCGTCGATTTTGCTCAGGAAGCCAAGGTTAACCGCATTGTTGCCGAAGGGCTGAGAAGCGGGACTCCTAAAAACTTTGAAGTGATGGTCGGAAAATCGCTCAAAGAGGAATTCCAACTTAATTCGGGAGATAAACTCACCTATATATTTACCCAGATGGAGCCGGGCGGATTGGCATTGACTCCGAAAATTAAACGTTTCAGCGTCGTAACCACCTTTAACTCCGGGCTCAGTGCCTATGACAAAGGGTTCTCCTATACGTCACTGGGTGCGCTGCAGCGTATTTTGGGGATCCCGGAAAACCTCTACGACGGTATTCACGTCCATTCCGCCAATCCCGAAGCCGATATTGCCCGTGTGGCTGCCGCACTGCCCGATACGGTATCGATTCGAGGCTGGTGGGAAGACAACGGCAACTTTTTTGCCGCTCTGAAAATGGAGAAGATGTCGCTGTTCATCGTTCTGATGCTGATCATCCTCATCGCCGCAATCAATATTATCTCCTCGCTCTTGATGACGGTGATGAACCGTCGCAGCGAAATCGCATTGCTCATCTCACTCGGTGCCTCTAAACAAGAGGTGAAAAAAATATTTTTGGTTCTGGGAATCGTCATCGGTGTATTGGGAATTACGACGGGGGCTGTTTTAGGCTTTTTGGGGATGTGGATTTTAGGGACATTCGATATTATCTCGCTCCCTGCCGATGTCTATCCAACCTCGACACTGCCGCTGGATTTAAGTGTAATCGATTTCTTTTCCATCATAATAGGGGCATTTGTGATTGTATTGCTCTCTGCCTGGTATCCGGCGAAAAAAGCGTCTGAAGTAGATGTTTTAACGGTTCTGAGAAATGAGTAGAACATAGCTACAGCTAATTTATAGCTGTAGACTAAGCTTTTATGTCGAGATTTTGACCTAAACCTGTAAGCTCTGAGCCGGAAGCGTTGGCTGAGTTACCAAAAGAGGGCATAGCACTCTCTAACACCTTCATAATCCCCTGTCCCTGAATATCAATCGCTTTTTTCATCGCATAGATTTCAAGTCCACTACCTAAACTGCTGCTGCTGATCGGATCCATTTTGTAACCTCCTAAATGGGGTTCGTAGTTATATCGGTCATTAAACGCTAAATATTTAATAAGCATGAAGAAAATGTCAAGAAAGTGTCAAGGGATATGCTGAGGCGTATTGACAACTTTGGCGTAGCATTAGAACATCAAAAAAACAGGAGGAAGGTTATGAAATACCTTGCAATCGTCACTATGTTCTCAATGTCACTTATGGCGGCATCGCCGGAAGTGCTTCAATATATGAATGATCTCTCAAAAACGGCTAAAGCCGAAAACAGTGCATTTAACGGCTTTAATGCCGCCAGAGGAAAAGAGATTTTTACCTCTACCCATACCGGAAAGCAGGGTAAACCGATGGCGTGTACCAGCTGCCATACCCTCAATCTTGCAAATTCGGGAAAAAACTCTCTTACCGGCAAAGTGATCGAGCCTCTATCGCCTCGTGTAAATCCGCAGCGTCTTACCAGCACCAAAGAGGTGAACAAATGGCTCAAACGTAACTTTATGGATGTGTACGCCCGTGAGGGGAGCGCACAGGAAAAAGGTGATGTACTCACCTATATTATGAAAAATTAATCTAAAGGATATCCGATGACAAAAATATTAAATCTAACCGTAGCAGTACTCTTATTAGCCGGAGGAGTCTATCTGTACGCAGAGGATGAGCATGAAGAGCACGCAGTACGATCTGCGAACGTTGCCGCAAAACCGATGACACCACAAGAAAAATCAACCGTTGCGTTGTATCAAAAAGAGTGCGGATCGTGTCACATGGCATATCAGCCGCAGTTTCTGCCGAAGCGATCATGGGATAAGACGATGAATACGTTGGAGAACCATTTCGGTACGGATGCCTCGCTCGATCCCTCCGATCACAAAATAATACAAAATTATTTGGCGACACATGCATCTAAAAATGATCGTATGAGCGATATGAAAGGAGCGGTTGCTCTGCGTATATCAGAAACACCGTACTTTGTCCGTGAACACCGTGAGGTAACCAAAAAAATGGTGACTCAGCCGGAGGTCAAAAGTTTCGCAAACTGTAACGCCTGCCATACCCAAGCGGCAAGCGGCAGCTATCGCGAACGCGAAATCCGCATACCGAATTACGGGCGCTGGGAAGATTAAACCACTCTAGGAGTCAACTATGAAACGGGTATATGTTTGGACACTGCCTACACGGCTGTTTCACTGGCTGTTTGTTGCCTTGATCGTAATCAGCTGGATCGCTTCCTTGGAAGATCGATGGCTATCATTTCACGCAGCAGCGGGAATGGCGGCGGGTGCATTAGTCGTGTTTCGGATAGTATGGGGGATAATGGGTCCAAGATACTCCCGTTTCGGTGATTTGACACTCCGGTTCGATGCACTCAAAGAATATCTGATGACACTTCTGAGCCCATCGCGGCGATATGTGGGCCACAATCCCGCGGCAAGCTATGTGATGATCGCTATGCTTCTGATGGTCTTATTGGCGGCGTTCAGCGGAATGCTCGCCTACGGTATACAGGAAAATCGCGGTATTTTGGCCTTTTTGCACAGCGGTTATTTTCAGGATATGAAAGTTTTTGAAGAGATTCACGAATTCTTCGTCAATCTTTTATGGGTTTTAATCGCGGCGCATGTAGGGGGCGTTATCGTCGATAGAGTTTTGCATAAAGAGGAGCGGACGCTCTCTTCTATGATCGACGGGCACAAAAACAGTGAAGGGGAGAGTGCCGTTCTCACATTGCCGCAGAAACTGGTCGCTCTCATCGGGATCGGCGGAGCTATCGGGTTGCTCATCTACGCTCTGAGTGTCCCCGATAATCCGTTAATTGCGGGTCATAACCAAAAGGTGGCCTATGAGCGGGAAAATCCGCTCTTCGTCAACGAATGCGCATCATGCCACACCCTCTATCCGCCGACCCTTCTTCCCAAAGAGTCGTGGTCGGCATTGATGGGGGATTTATCGAACCATTTCGGCGATGATGCCTCGCTTGATCCCTTTGACCACCAAACGATATCGGCGTATCTTTTAGCCCATTCGGCAGAAACCTCTACGCAGGAGATGTCGGTTAAAATGATGCAATCGCTTCAAAAACGCGATATGATAGCAATTACCCAAACGCCGTTTTGGAAAAAGAGACACAAAAATATTGCGTCAGATGTCTTTACAAGCGAGAAGGTCAAAAGCCGTGCGAACTGCAAAGCGTGTCACAGTGACGTAGAGCAGGGGATTATCGAAGACAACGCGATAAAAGCGATATAAAAAAGAGGATAGGATGAAACGGATTGCCTTTGTAATGCTGCTAATGTTCCTAATAAATACGGCATATGCCGACGATCATCGGCTCCCTATGGATCTTCACGACTTGGGTCTGAGCAAACAGCAGCACCGAGCCGTTGAAGATGCGATGAAAGAGTATCAGCATTCCTATCGCCGCTACCATCATCAAAGCGAGAAATCCCAAGAGGAGCTTAATGCTTTGTTTTTGGATCCGACGTTTGATGCAGATAAGTTTCGGGCAAAAAGTTTAGAGAGGGAGAAAGCTTCCGTGGAGATCCGTACACGGTTATTTGAGCGGCTTCATACTGTATTGACTCCTGAGCAAAAACGGCGTTTTATTCGTCATTTGGAGGAATGGGATAGTGAGTAGAAAAGTGCTGCTGATCGAAGACGATCTTTCGCTGCAGGAATTGATTATCACTTTTTTGAAATCGTACGGGTTTGAAACACACGGATATGCCGATCCGAAAAAAGCGCTGGATCGGCTGCTGGTGGAGAAAGAGCCGTTCGACATCGTCGTATTGGATCTGATGCTTCCGGGGATGGACGGATTCGATGTGGCAAAGATGATTAAAGCACAGTTGGATATTCCTATCATTATCTCATCCGCCCGTACCGATATCGGAAACAAAATATACGGCTACGATTTAGGGGCCGATGATTATCTTGACAAGCCGTATGAGCCTCGTGAGCTTGTCCTTCGCATCGAGGCGGTATTGCGCCGCTACGGACGTAAAAATGAGCTGGTCGTATCCGATTTTACGATTGACGAATCAAGCAAGACCGTTACGATGGAGGGATATCCAATCGATTTGACGCGGATTGAGTTCGATATCTTTATCCTTCTGATTAAAAATCGCGGAAAAAACCTCTCACGTGACCAGATTATCGGCTCCTTAGGGCTTGAAGATGAGATGAAACATCGCAGTGTCGATATGCACATCAGCAATATTCGCCTCAAAATAGGTGATGATGCGAAAGAACCCCGTTATATTAAATCGGTATGGGGCATCGGCTATAAATTTGCAGGATAGATGATGTCCATATTTACGAAAATCACCGTTTTGTTTATGATCAGTCTGGCTCTGATGGTCGGCATCGGATATAAAATCGATACGATCAACACCCAAAAATACGAATCGATCGTCTTGCAAAAATACCTTTTGGACGGACGGAAAATATTCCGCTGGATGGCAACGTCAAACGCGGACGAACTGGAAGATAGATTCCGTACCCTGAATCTGGTCAAAATCCCTCCGGTTGACTCAAAACAGGTCATGATGCGTCAATTGCATACCTTTGGAGTGTTTGAAATCCTCAAAGCAAAGGAAGGTGACTATGTCCTCCATATCCGCTATTTTGACGACAATATCTATCTGCGTGACACGACACTTCAGAGGGGATTGAAAGAGGGATGGATACTCAACGCCCTTGTCGTTGCCGACATCGTCGTTTTGGCCATAATATTTTTTATCATCCTTCGAATGCTCTCGCCGCTGCACTCGATAACGGCAAGTATGCGCCGATTTGCGCAGGGAGAGTACCGCAGCCGCAGTCCGATACATTCGCGTGATGAGATAGGCGAAGTCGCACGCAGCTACAACGAGATGGCCCAAACGATAGAAAACCTGATCCGGTCGCGTCAGGAGCTTTTACGGGATGTGGGACATGAGCTTAGAACTCCGATCGCACGAGGAATGTTTGCGCTTGAGCAGCTCGATGATTCGAAAATACGCGATTCACTGAAACACTCGTTTAAAGAGCTTGACCAACTGACGCAGGAGCTGCTGGAGATTGAAAAGCTTCAGGCAACCGATACGATCCAATCGGAGATTTTCAGTGCCGAAACGCTCGTCATGGAAGCTCTTTCAAAACTCTATCTGAGCGATGAATCGAATATTGAGGTCCGTATCGAAGAGAATTTTTCCATAACGGGCGATCTGCAGTACCTGTCGCTCGCGTTAAAAAATCTGCTTGACAATGCGCTAAAATACACCGATCGGCTGCCGATACGGCTGGAAGCTTCCTCGAAGAGCATTAATGTTTACAACCACGGTGAACCGTTGGAAAAAGAGTTCGGCTATTTTCTGACACCGTTTACCCGTCAGGAAAGCTCGCGCACGACCGAGGGGTTCGGACTCGGACTAAATATTGTCAGTAAAATTGTTGCCAAACACGGTTTTTTACTCTCTTATCGATATGAAAACGAAGAGCACTGCTTTTCTATCCGTATATCATAAATTATTTTTTATTTTTATCGTCCAGCATCCATAAAAACGGATAAACCAACGTTCTTCGCAGGATATTAAAGGGTGCGGTAACGATCTCTTTAGCGATAGCGGTGCTGATTTTAGGATCATCCAGTTTTCCGCTGAGCGTCAATGTGGTAGAGAGCGAGCCGTCTTCTCCCAAAAGAATATATCCTACCATCGGCACTTTGCCGAGTTTAGAACCCAAATCGGTTTTCAGTGTCAGTACGCCGTCAAGCTGACTGGTACTAAAATTTGCCTGCCCGTTGCCGGTGATTTTGATTTCGGGTGAATTGAGAGTGAAGTTGTCGACGGAAACAACCCCTTTTTGATAGGCAAAATGGGCATATCCTTCATTAACCGGCAACCCTTTGGAATTATAGTTCGGAAGGGAAAATGTTGCCAAGGAGGGGACAGTATTGACAAATGCCAGTACGTTGTTTAGGACTTTATAATCTTTAAGAATAGTATTCTCAACCCTCATTAATCCGTCAAACGAATCGGTTCTCCCTTTCGCTTCGAAAGCAAAGGTTCCTCCGCTGAAATCGCTGAGGGCAAAAAGATGCTCCATAAACTTATCGTTAAATCCTTTTCCGTTGATCGAGAAAAGATTATTCCGTATTTTGAGTATGGCTGAACCGTTCATATGTTGAAGCGATGCATCGAAATTATCGTTGTTGAGTGTAGCATCTAACGTATCGGTTACGATCTTTCTGTCTTTCATGAGATACAAATAGGAATTGGTTGCATGAATATTGATGGGCTTTGACGCATCGTCAGATGATGATACATCACTCTCTTCCGTGTGTGCCGAAAGGAATTTGAATAAAATCGGCATATTAAGGCCCGTATTGTTTGCACGAATATAAATATTGTCAGGGGAATGGGTAATGGTTAAACGGTCATTGACTCTGATTTGAGTAACATCATTTTGATGCGAGCCGCTAAACTTGTAATGCTCAATCGGAATATTATTGACGACCATGAGCGGATAGAGGTAGTCAATTTCTCCGTTAAAAAGGAAGCGGGAACTTTCTCCCGTATAGTAGAGATTCAAATAGCCGTTGTTGATATTGTAGCGTCGTAAAATGGGCGATTTTTTGGAAATCAGAGAAATGTCGTTCAATAAAATTTTCCATCCGGTTGATATGGTCGAAAAATGGGCTTTAAGTTCAGGTGCATCGATCTGGATAGGATCGTTTGTCGCGTCAACGATTAAATTGATCGACTCTTTAGACTCTATAATCGGGGTCAATTTAGGAGAAATCGGAATCATATTGCTCAGACGGATTGTCCCCTTATGGGTATTCATACGATAGGTTCCCGTAAAGTTCCCTTTGAATAAATCACCTAAAACGGTTTCGATCTGATCGAACGTTATGAGATCATTTTTGAGAATCGCACTGAAGGGGGAGACGAGAAGAGGGAGCTGATGAATCGACCATGCGGAAGCGCTATTGACCCGCAGTTTCAGTATTTCGTCGCTGTAGTGCAAATCTACATCAAACGGGGATTGGTTAAGCTTGACTTCGCCAAGTTTAAATTCATTCAGACGGACTTTAATATCGGATAGTTTTTTTGTACCGTCAAATGCGGCATTGATTTTCCCTCTAACGGAATCGGAGAGGAGAAAAGGGACGGAATTGATTGCCGTATAGGCGTGATGATAATCAAACGGGGCACGGAACGCTTCAATCGTTAATTTTTCTCCCAAAAGGTTCCACTGAGATTTTTCTACATTGAGTGTATCGCCGTCCGGGGCGATAACGTAGGCGACACGAAGCGGATTTTTAGCATCAAAAAGGCTCAGGCTCCCTTTGATGGGTGATACGGCGTAGGCATTAATGGAAACGACTCCCCGCTCTTTTTTGGTATCGTACTCACCGGTGACGTTCGCATGGGCTACATCGTTATCGTAATGGGCGATAAAATTTTCAAACGTTACATGATTTCGATTAACTTTGACGATCCCGTTTTCGGTGTTTAGCACGATTTTATCGAGAAGTATTTCAGAAGCGGTAGGGATGAATTCTCCTTTGCCGGTCGTATCGAGTGAATGCAGATTAATAGAGAGATTTAAATCTACCGCACATTCCCCTTTTTGTTGTTTGATCGGCAAATGGATATCGTAAAACGTCAACAGGTCTAAAATCGGATCATTGAGTTTGGCATGTTGTGTCCGGATATAAGCATCCAACATGGTATGCTGCTTCATAAAATCGATGATTACATAACTCTGTTCGGTAGGAAGCGTGTAAAATGTACCGTCTTTAGGAAAGATATAGAGTTTTCCTTTGCGAAAATTAAGATCGATTTGAGGAGAACGGATAGGCTCAAACCCCTGTGCAAAGGTATAAGCCGCATCAATGACGGTAGCATCTGCCGTGAGTGTTTCTATGAGCTCTTCGGGGGTATCATAATGGCATGTCCCGTGTAATCTCTTTAGATGCAGAGATGATGCTTTTGCATAGTCGATAATCCATGGGGTAATTTCGGGATCAAGACCGAAAAAGTCGATTATCGGTTTGAGGGTTGTCAATGGGTTATCCGCGAAGAGGGAGAAACTCAGTAAATCGGAATCTCCGGCAATAGTGAGTGTTAAGCGCGGCGTTTGAGGCAAATCCGCTACGATGGCGGCGTTAAGATGCTGATTAAGAAGATTAATGTGAAGTTTGGTTGAAAAAAGACCGTTTTTTAATGCAAAGGAGGGCAAAGTGACTATAAAGTCGCTCTCATTAAGCTCAAATGTCCCTTGCGTACGGTTCGATTCATCCCCTACGGATACTTTGCCTACCTCACCTTTACGATAAAACAATGAAGCCGTATTGTCGTCATACTTAATAATATCAATCTCAATGGATTCTACCCACTTTTCAGTCCAGCGTATATATCGGGGAAGTTTAGAGAGGGGTTTCAGGGTAAAAGGCTCATCATTGTTTTTTAAGCCGCTTAAATCTATTTTTGATGCTTTTATCTGAAGGGAGTTGTCCCATTTTAGGTATAATTTCTCAACTTTGACCTCACCTAATTTCAGGTGATCAATGCTAAATCCCTCAAGTAAAGCGACAAACGTGAAAAAACCGAGAAAAAAAGTAAAAACTAAAAAAAGTAAAATACTCCTATGGGTTTTCGGAATAATTTTGGTGATGATTATATCTTTCATGACCTACCTGTTCTCCACCGTCACATCACCCAAAATCGTATATATTCCGAAAGGTTCCGTCTTTAAAAGTATATCACACCTCCAAAACGAAGGGGTCAACGTCCATAAAATCGACGCCTTTATTTTACGTTTATTGGGAAAACCGCAACAAGGGTGGATAGACATAAAAGACGGGAATATGACACGTATCGGATACCTTTATCGTCTCACAACGGCAAAAGCGGTGAGCAGAGCCGTCACATTGATTCCGGGAGAGACGACGGAGGTTTTTTTACAACAGCTCGCAAGCGAACTTTCATTAGACCTCAATAAACTTCGTGAAGCGTATGATGAACGTGCCCGTTGGAAAGAGGGAAATTTTGTCCCAGAAACCTACAGTATTCCCAATGAATTTAGTGAAGAGAAACTGATAGTTCACCTCTTGAGTGAATCTGACAGAATCATGAAAAAGATAGCTTCTGAGAATCTTGTACAAACCGACAGCGAAAAATGGTTACAAATTGTAACAAAAGCCTCCGTTATTCAAAAAGAGGCCTCATCTGTAGCCGATATGCCGTATGTAAGTTCCGTCATTGATAATCGGATAAAAAAAGGGATGAGACTTCAAATGGACGGCACCTTGAATTACGGAGAATTCTCACATCAAAAGGTGACGGCTCGTCGTATTAGAACCGACACAAGTCCCTATAATACCTATAAAAACAAAGGTTTGCCTCAATATCCCGTCTGCAATGTTTCTAAAGAAGCGATTGCGGCGGCACTCCATCCCGCACATACCGATTATCTTTATTTCGTACGAGGAAAGGATGGGGATCATATTTATAGTAGTTACTTTTCTACACACCACAAAAACATAGTAAATGCTACAAAATGAAACATATTGACAACTTTTATCCTCCTGAGATGTTACAAAGTGAAAAAAAAGCGAACTACAGTGTTATGATGCTTGCATAAAAAAAATAACAGGAGAACCTGATGGCAAAAATCATTTGGTCAGTAATTGATGAAGCACCGGCATTAGCAACATATTCGCTACTTCCGATCGTAAATGCATTCACAAAAGCAGCAGGCGTGGAAGTCGTAACAAGTGATATCTCACTCGCAGGTCGTGTTATCGCAACTTTTCCGGAAAGAATGAGTGATGCTCAACGTATCCCGGACAATCTTGCACAATTGGGTGTGATTGCCACTCAACCGGACGGCGTTATTATAAAATTACCGAACATTTCGGCTTCGATTCCACAGCTTAAAGCGTGTATTGAAGAGCTTCAATCACAAGGGTATGATCTTCCTAATTATCCGGAAGAGCCTAAAACAGATGAAGAAAAAGAGATTTTTGCACGTTACGCAACCTGTCTCGGTTCTGCGGTTAATCCGGTTCTTCGTGAAGGTAACTCAGACCGCCGTGCTGCCGTTGCGGTTAAAAACTTTGCTAAGAAAAATCCGCATAAACTTCGTGCTTGGGATGAGGGTTCAAAAACTCGCGTAGCTCACATGAACAGCGGTGACTTCTTTGCAAATGAGCAATCAATCACTAAAAAAGGTGACGGTAAAGTTGTTATCGCATTGAACGGAAAAGTTCTTAAAGAGATCGATGCAAAAGATAAAGAAGTACTTGACGGTACTTTCATGTCGGCAAAAGCACTACGTGCATTTTTGTCAGAATCGATTGCAGAAGCGAAAGAGAAAAACATCCTTTGGTCGATTCACCTCAAAGCGACGATGATGAAAGTAAGTGACCCGATTATGTTCGGTCATGCAGTAGAAGTATTTTTCAAAGATGTATTTGCTAAGTATGGTGCAGAGTTCAAAGAGATCGGTGTAAATGCTAATCTCGGACTGGGTGATTTGTACAAAAAATTGGCAAAACTTCCGGCGGATAAGAGAGCGGAGATCGAAGCGGCTATTATGGCAGTATATCCGACTCAACCGGCAATGGCTATGGTTGATTCGGATAAAGGGATCACGAACTTACACGCATCTAACGACGTGATTATCGATGCTTCATTGCCGGTTGTGGTACGTGACGGCGGTAAAATGTGGAATCCAGCTGGAAAAGTAGAACAATGTGTTGTGACTATTCCGGATCGTTGTTACGCGACTATGTATTCTGAAATCATCGAAGATTGTAAGAAAAACGGCCAATTTGATGTCACGACTATGGGTTCTGTCTCTAACGTCGGTTTGATGGCTCAAAAAGCGGAAGAGTACGGCTCACACCCGACAACATTCGAAATTGCAGAAGACGGTGTAGTGAGTGTTTCTGATGATAGCGGTGTATTGATGACGTTCAACGTAGAAAAAGGTGATATCTGGCGTATGTCTCGTGCGAAAGATATTCCGATCAAAGACTGGGTACGTCTTGCGGTTGAGCGTGCAGAGATCGAAAACGTCCCGGTTGTGTTCTGGTTGGACGAAAAACGTGCTCACGATGCTGAAATCATCAAAAAAGTGAACGCGTATCTTCCGGAATTCAACAAAGCAAACGTTGAGTATCATATCATGGCTCCTGAAAAAGCGATGGCGTTCTCACTAAAACGTGTACGTGCGGGCCAAAACACCATCTCCGCAACGGGTAACGTTCTTCGTGACTACTTGACCGACTTGTTCCCTATCTTAGAACTTGGAACATCGGCTAAAATGTTATCAATCGTTCCTCTTCTTGCGGGTGGAGGATTGTTTGAAACCGGTGCGGGCGGATCGGCTCCGAAACACGTTGAGCAATTCATAAACGAAGGACACCTTCGTTGGGATTCATTGGGTGAGTTCTTGGCTCTTGCAGAGTCACTACGTCACATCAACAAAACAAAAAAAGATAACAAATTGAGCGCTCTTACATCGGCTCTCGATGTTGCAAACGCGGCATATTTGGATAACAACAAAGAGCCTTCTCGTAAAGCGGGTGAGCCGGATAACAAAGCAAGCCACTTCTTCTTGGCTCAATACTGGGCAAAAGCGTTGGCTGAGCAAACTATGGACGCAGAACTGGCATCAAAATTTGCTAACGTAGCTGCGTCGTTGTCTGAAAATGAAGCTAAAATCATGGAAGAGCTTCTTTCAGTAGAAGGTAAAGCGCAAGATATCGGCGGTTACTTTCACTCTGATACAGTTAAAACTGAAAAAGCAATGCGTCCGAGTGCTACACTTAACGCAATCATTGCCGCTATCTAAACGATAGTAACGATTGGGGAAATCCCCCAATCGCTTTTTATCTGTAGAATGCTTTTCTATAGATAAAAGGCGATTGAATCGTCTTTTATTTTTCTCTGGTTTTCAGAGAAAAATAGTGATATGACACAAGGAGTATGGAATGGTAAAAGGAAAACGCGTCGGAATCGTAGGGGCAGGAAATGTCGGATCGACGATTGCCTACTCGCTTGCAATGCTTGGCTCTTGCCATGAGATCATTTTACGTGACAACAAAATCGAAATTGCAAAAGGTAAAGCACTCGATATGTCACAAGCTGCCGCAGCGGTACGATCGCACTCTATTGTTACCGTGGCTGAAAGCATGGCGGATATGACCGATTGTGATGTCGTTGTCATTACGGCAGGAAGTCCAAGACTACCGGGTATGAGTCGTGACGATTTGCTTATGATTAATGCAAAAGTTACCCGCGAAGTGATCGAAGGGATTGCAAAATACTCTCCGAACGCTATCGTAATCATGGTCTCTAATCCGTTGGATGCGATGACCTATGTCGCATTACGCGAAAGCGGATTTGATCGAAGCCGTGTTATCGGTATGGCGGGTGTTTTGGACAGCGCCCGTATGGCGGCATTTATCCAGGAAAAACTCGGTTACGGAGGCGGACAGATCCGTGCGTCGGTTATGGGCGGACACGGGGATGATATGGTTCCTCTGCCGCGCTATTCGACCGTTGCGGGTGTCCCGTTATCGGATGTATTGACGCAGGATGAGATTGAAGAGATCGTTCAGCGTACCCGTAAAGGGGGAGCGGAAATCGTTGCACTGCTCCAAACGGGATCAGCGTATTACGCTCCTGCAAAAGCAACGGCGATTATGGTCGAGGCAATTTTGAAAGATACGAAACAAATTCATCCGTGTGCCGTCTACCTCGAAGGGGAATACGGATTTAACGATGTCGTCAGCGGTGTGCCGGTAATGCTCGGAGCCAACGGTGCCGAAAAAATCATCGAAGTAACCTTGAACGAGACGGAAAAAGCGATGTTTGCCGCATCGTGCAAATCGGTTCAGGGATTGATCGATACCTTGAATGCCAATAAATTTTTTGAAGGAGCCAACTAATGAGTTATCGCATCGAAAAGGATACAATGGGTGAAGTTCGTGTACCGAACGACACTTACTGGGGAGCGCAAACACAGCGTTCTTTGGAAAACTTCCAAATCGGGGAAGAGAAAATGCCGTATGAAATCACGCGTGCATTCTCTTATCTGAAAAAAGCGGTTGCTTTGGTTAACTGCGATCTTGGAATGCTATCCAAAGAAAAAGCCGATGCAATCGCTCAGGCTGCGGACGAGATGCTCTCCGGCAAATTGGATGCTCACTATCCTCTCGTGGTATGGCAAACGGGCTCAGGCACCCAATCGAACATGAACAACAATGAAGTGTTGGCAAGCCGTGCAACAGAGATTTTGGGCGGTGATTTCAGAACTCAAAAATTGGTTCACCCGAATGATGACGTCAACAAATCTCAAAGTTCAAACGATACCTATCCGACGGCATTGCACGTTGCATCGGTTATTGCGGTTGAGACTCGTCTTCTTCCTGCAATCGACCATTTGCGCAAAACGTTGATTGCCAAAAGCGAAGCGTTCAGCGACATCGTTAAAATCGGCCGTACTCATCTCCAAGATGCGACTCCGCTCACTCTCGGTCAAGAGATCAGCGGTTGGGTCGAAATGCTGAATAAATGCGAAAAAATGGCGAAGGATTCTCTCGAATCGGTTCGCGAACTCGCCCTTGGCGGTACGGCGGTCGGAACGGGATTGAATGCTCACCCTGAACTAGGATCGCGTGTTGCGGCGAAATTGACCGAGCTTACGGGGCATCAATTTGTGACCGCTCCGAATAAATTTCATGCGTTGACCAGCCATGACGCTCTTGTGTTTGCACACGGTGCCCTTAAAGCTCTCGCAGCGGATATGATGAAAATCGCGAATGATGTCCGTTGGTTGGCGTCAGGTCCTCGTTGCGGTATCGGTGAGATCACGATTCCTGAAAATGAGCCGGGTTCATCGATCATGCCGGGTAAAGTTAATCCGACCCAGAGCGAAGCGGTGACAATGGTCGCCTGTCAAGTTATGGGGAACGATGCGTGTATCGGTTTTGCGGCAAGCCAAGGAAATTTTGAGCTGAACGTATTCAAACCGGTAATCGCGTATAACTTCTTGCAATCGGTTCGTTTACTTGCAGATTCTATCGTTTCGTTCAACGATAATTGTGCGGTTGGAATCGAGCCGGTACGCGACCAAATCGATGCGTATTTGAACAATTCCTTGATGCTGGTTACGGCGCTTAACCCGTACATCGGGTATGAAAATGCGGCAAAAATCGCCAAAACAGCTCACAAAGAGAACTCAACACTCAAAGAGACTGCGATCAAACTCGGGCTTCTCAGTGCCGAAGAGTTCGATAAATACGTCATCCCTGAAGAGATGACAAGACCGATAGCGTAAACTTATAACAGGAGGAATGGATGAATATTCACGAATATCAAGCTAAAGAATTATTCAAAAAGTATAATGTACCGACACTTCGCGGACACATTGCATTTACACCCGATGAGGCGGTTAAAGCGGCTCAAGAACTCGGCGGAAACATTTGGGTGGTCAAAGCTCAAATCCATGCGGGCGGACGCGGATTAGGCGGTGGTGTCAAACTGGCTAAATCAACGTCTGAAGTACGCGAATTGGCGAGCCAAATTCTCGGTATGCAGCTCGTTACCCACCAAACAGGACCGGAAGGTAAATTGGTTCAAAAAGTGTATATTGAAGAGGGTGCCGACATTAAAAAAGAGTACTATCTCGGGCTTTTGCTTGACCGTGCGCTGGAGATGCCGATTATGATGGCATCGACTGAGGGCGGTATGGCGATTGAAGAGGTTGCGCACAATACACCTGAAAAAATTATCAAAGTCTCAATCGATCCGTTGACAGGCTTTCAAAGCTTCCACGGGCGTAAATTGGCGTTCGGTTTGGGGCTTCCGGTAGAAGAGATCAACACGTTCATCAAATTTGCATCTGCCCTTTATAAAGTTTATATGGATCACGATGCAGAGATGATCGAGATCAATCCGTTGGTTAAAACGGGTGACGGTAAATTCTTGGCATTGGATGCGAAAATGGGCTTTGACAACAATGCATTGTATCGCCAATCCCAAGTGAACGAAATGCGCGATTTAAGTGAAGAAGAACCGACGGAGATCGAAGCGGGTAAATTCGGTCTTAGCTATATCAAACTTGACGGTGATGTCGGTTGTATGGTTAACGGTGCGGGACTTGCCATGGGAACGATGGATACCATCAATTACGAAGGGGGTCGTCCGGCCAACTTCCTTGACGTCGGCGGCTCTGCAAGTGCGGAAACGGTGGCAAAAGGGTTTGATATTATCCTCAAAGATCCGAACGTGAAAGCGATTTTCGTTAACATCTTCGGCGGTATCGTCCGTTGTGACCGTGTAGCTAACGGGATTATCGAAGCGACTAAAATCACGAATGTCAATGTGCCTGTTATCGTACGACTTGACGGAACCAATGCTATCGAAGCGGCTGAAATTTTGAACAATGCCGGTATCGCGAATATCGTAGCGGCAACCGATCTTGCAGACGGTGCACGTAAAGCCGTTGCAGCAGCTAAAGGAGAGTAATTAATGTCTATTTTGGTCAATAAAGATACAAAAGTAATCGTACAAGGTTTCACAGGAAAAGAGGGGACGTTCCATGCAGAGCAATGTATGGCATACGGTACTAAAATCGTAGGCGGTGTTACACCGGGTAAAGGCGGTCAAGAACACCTCGGTCAGCCTGTATTTAACACAGTAGAAGAAGCGGTTCGCTCAACGGGTGCTACCGTTTCTATGATCTTCGTTCCACCGGCTTTCGTCTCTGACGCGGTTATGGAAGCGGCAGATGCGGGAATCGAGCTTGCGGTTATTATTACCGAAGGTGCTCCGGTTAAAGATATGATGTACGCTAAAGCGTATGCCGTCAAGAAAGATATGATGACTATCGGGCCGAACTGTCCGGGTATCATTACGGCGGATGAGTGTAAAATCGGGATTATGCCGGGCTTTATTTTCAAGAAAGGGAATATCGGTCTTATCTCTAAATCAGGGACGTTGACGTATGAGTCTGCAAACCAGGTTGTCAAAGAGGGATTCGGTATTACGACGGCGGTCGGTATCGGCGGTGACCCGATTATCGGTTTATCCTATAAACAATTATTGCCGATGTTCGAAGCGGACCCGGAAACGCATGCGATCGTTATGATCGGTGAGATCGGCGGAGATTTGGAGATTCAAGCGGCTGCGTATATCAAAGAACACGTCACTAAACCGGTTGTCGCATTCATCGCGGGTCAAACGGCTCCTGCGGGCAAACGTATGGGACATGCAGGAGCGATTATCTCCGGCGGGTCAGGTACTGCGGCGGAAAAAATGGCGGCGCTTGAAGCGGCAGGGGTAAAAGTTGTTGTTTCCCCTGCGGATATCGGCAAAGCCGTTGCCGAAGTGATGGCAAAAAAATAATGATTCAGACATTTGAGGTTGCGAATATTCGTTGCGGCGGGTGTGCCAATACGATAACCAAAGCGCTCAAAGAATCAGATTTTGAAGAGGTCCAAGTAGACCTCTCGTGCGAGCCTCGTAAAGTTACGGCATTTATTGCCGACGAGGCGCAATTAGCACAGTTTAAAGCGATATTAAGAAACCTCGGCTATCCTCTAATCGGCGAGGAAGAGGGCTCATTCGATAATGCCGCCCTGAAGCTCAAGAGTTTCGTCTCGTGTGCTGTAGGAAAATTTTCAACAAGCGAAGAGACGAATCAGTAAGTGAATTTCACCGGATGGTGTAGATTCAGTGCCGTATCGGCCAGTGTAGACACGGAGATATTCCGTGATGTTCAAAACTAAAAGGTAGGAGAGCAGATGTTTAAAACGATCAATCCCGGTAATGTCCCTGTATGGGTTAACACCGATAACTGTAAAGCGTGTGATATTTGTGTATCGGTATGTCCATCGGGTGTACTCGGTATGCGTTATGAGCCTACATCGACTTTAGGTGCCATGATCTCGATCAATCATCCTGAGAGTTGTATCGGCTGTAATGAGTGTGAACTCACATGTCCTGACTTCGCAATCTATGTAGCGGACAAAAGCGACTTTAAATTTGCAAAATTGACAGACGAAGCGAAAGCGCGTCAAGCGGCTATTATTGCAAATAAATATATGTCTTTAGACCAAGTAGGAGTCAAGTAATGGCAAGAGAAGTAATTTCTACAGGTAACGAATTATCGGCACTCGGTGCTTTTGATGCGGGTTGTATGTTTTTCGGCGGATATCCGATTACTCCATCATCGGAAGTAATGCACGAGATGTCTGATCTTCTTCCGACAGTGGGCGGAAAATTTATCCAAATGGAAGACGAGATTGCCGGTATTTCGGTTGCACTCGGTGCTTCAATGGCGGGTACCAAGTCTATGACGGCAACATCAGGACCGGGGATTTCGCTTAAAGCGGAGCAAATCGGTCTCGGTTTCATTGCCGAAGTTCCGTTGGTTATCGTCAACGTTATGCGTGGAGGCCCCTCAACCGGTCTTCCGACACGTGTTTCACAAGCCGATATCGGTCAAGCACAATATCCGACACACGGGGACTACGCGTCTATCACATTGTGTGCCGGTTCTCTCGAAGAGTGCTACACACAAACCGTACGTGCGTTTAACCTTGCTGAGAAATATATGACTCCGGTATTCGTTCTTTTGGATGAAACGGTCGGTCATATGCACGGTAAAGCGGTTCTTCCTGATTTGGAAGAGGTAAAATCTAAAATCGTTAAACGTAAACGTTTTGACGGAAAACCGGAAGATTATCGTCCGTACGATGTTCCTATGAACACTCCTGCGGTTCTTAATCCGATGTTTGAAGGGTACCGTTTCCACTTTACGGGATTGCATCACGGTCCGACCGGTTTCCCGACGGAAGATGCGGCACAATGCCAATTCAACATCGAGCGCCTAGTCGGTAAAATCAACACCGTTGCGGCTGAAAACGACGGATTGGACGATGAAGCGGATTACGAAGAGTTTATGATGGATGATGCCGAAGTATGTATGATCGCGTATGGAAGTATCTCTCGCGGTGCGAAAGAAGCGGTTATGAAACTTCGTAACGACGGCATCAAAGCGGGTCTTTTCCGCCCGATCACTATCTGGCCGAGTCCGGCTAAAAAGCTAAAAGAGATCGGTCAAAAATTTGACAAAATTTTCGTGACGGAACTTAATATGGGTCAATATCTCAAAGAGATTGAACGTGTAACCGGCCGAAGCGATTTCGGTACGCTTCACAAAGCAAACGGACGCCCGATCGCTCCGCTTGAAATGGTAGCAAAAGTTAAGGAGATGTTCTAATGGCTTTCAATTACGATCAATATTTACGTGTAGATAAAATGCCGACACTTTGGTGTTGGGGCTGTGGTGACGGTGTAATCCTTAAATCGGTTATCCGTGCTATCGATAAAATGGGCTGGGATATGGACAAAGTGTGTGTCGTTTCCGGTATCGGTTGTTCAGGCCGTTTCAGCTCATACATCAACTGTAATACGGTTCATACGACGCACGGTCGTACGGTTGCGTATGCTACGGGTGTTAAATTGACTCGTCCGGATGCACACGTTATCGTGGTAGCCGGTGACGGTGACGGTCTTGCGATCGGTGGTAACCACACGATTCACGGCTGCCGACGTAACATCGATTTGAATTTTATTCTTATCAATAACTTTATTTACGGTTTGACCAATTCCCAAATTTCTCCGACAACTCCGCAGGGTATGTGGTGTGTATCGGCGCAAAACGGGAATATCGATCCGACGTTCGATGCGTGTAAACTTGCTATCGGTGCGGGTGCGTCATTCGTAGCGCGTGAGACGATGCTTGATCCGAAAAAATTGGAAAAAGTTCTTGTAAAAGGGTTCTCCCATAAAGGATTCTCATTCTTTGACATTATGTCTAACTGCCATATCAACCTTGGCCGTAAAAACAAAATGGCCAATGCGATGGAAAACCTTGCGTGGATCGACAGTATTACGACTCCGTTGAAAAAATGGGAAGCGTTGTCACCGGAAGAGCAAATGAATAAATTCCCGACGGGTGTATTGCGTGAAGTTGAGCAAGCGGAGTATTGTGACATGTATGAGATGGTCATCGAAGCGGCACAAGGCAAACGCGGAAAAATCACGCAAGACGACTTTGCGAAAAAAATCTAAGGAGAAACCATGAGACATACGATACGATTTACAGGCGTCGGTGGACAAGGGGTTCTTCTCGCCGGTGAGATCATGGCTGCGGCTAAAATCAAACTGGGCGGTCACGGGCTGAAAACAGCTACCTATACGTCACAAGTTCGCGGTGGTGCAACGGTTGTTGATATCACTCTTGATGATAACGAAATTTTCTACCCGTATGCCAATGAGGGTGAGATCGATTTCATGCTTTCCGTTGCCAACGTGAGCTATCAGCAGTTCAAAAACGGTGTTAAACCGGGTGGAATCATTGTCGTTGAGCCGAACCTGGTTCATCCGAGCGAAGAAGACCGTCAAAAATGGATCATCGTAGAGATCCCGATCATTACGATTGCAAAAGAAGAGGTCGGAAACGTGATTACCCAATCGGTTGTCGCACTCGGCATTACTAACGAGTTTACAGGTGTGTTAGATCCTGAAACGTTGAGAGAGGTAATGCTTTCGAAAGTACCGAAAAAAGTTCACGAAGTGAATAACAAAGCTTGGGAACTGGGTATCAAATACGCCAAAGAAGCTAAAGCAAAACTCGGGATGTAAATCCTCTCTTCCCGCTTTTGCGGGAAACACACACAATTTACCCTCTTCCACATTCTCTTTTACAATCATTATTTTTAAATTTCAACAATATTGTGTTACTATGAAAAATAAGAGAAAGGCAGAGTTTTTATGTTTAAATCTATATTTTTGATTGCGCTTTTATTCTTCTCTTTGCATGGAAATACATCGGTAAAAAAACGTATTTTTATCCTTCACTCTTATTCGCAGGAATATGAATGGACAAAACGGCAAAACGACAGTTTTGTTTCAGAATTGAAAGGGAATATTCCGGCTCCACTCAATATTTCAGTGGAATATTTGGATACGAAGCGACTTGAATTTTCAGAAGAGTATCAGAAGTTTTTTTTAACGTATCTGGAAACGAAGTATAAAAGCTATCTTCCTGACGCCGTTTATGTGACAGACGACAACGCCTTGAAATTTTTTCTAAATCAGGGGAATCGGCTGTTTCGACAATCTCCCGTCTTCTTCTCCGGTATCAACGATTTATCGCTTGCCAAAACGATTGATCCGCTAAGATATACCGGAGTATATGAAACCAAAGATATTGTTCAAAATATTGAATTAATACGGCAGTTCTCACCCCAAACGAGAGATATTTGGATTCTTGGTGACGATTCGACGACGTATAGATCGATTGAAGCCGATATCCGAAAACATATCGTCAACTACCCTAAGTACACGTTCCATTTTATTTCTTCCGCACATATCCATGATATTATCGAAAAACTTCCAAACACTCCTAAATCGTTTGTCTTATTAACAACCATAGGGGGATGGAACGATGAAGACGGGCATAATTTGACACTTAAAGAGTCAATAGAGCATTTGACACATGACCCGAATCTGATGGTATGCAGCATGGAGGATGCGTATGTTACAGGCGGAGTGATCGGCGGGTTTGTGACCAGTGGAGCGAGTCAGGGAAAACATGCGGCTGATTTAGTCGTTCGTTATTTGAACGGGGAATCGGTAAAATCAATCCGTCCGGTTGTAAAAAGTCCGAATATTTATATGTTCGATCACGATGCATTGAAGCGTTCTCGTTTAATACTTTCCGAATATACGGCGCGCGATGCGGTGATTTTACACAAAGAAAAGAGTTTTTTTGAGCGTTTTCACGAGGTTATATTGGATGTGACGTTTATCACTTTTGTTCTGTTTTTTGTTTTTATCGTTGCCGTGATATTCATAATACGTCAAAAAAACAATCGGATTGAGAAATTGAAAATCGCTTTGGAAGAAAAGATTTCGGGAGAGCAAAATGACTAAAAAAATAGTCCTTCCCGCTTTTTTCTTTATCGTAATGATTCTGGTCATTCCTGCAGTTCAAGCGATACTGTTTGCCGGTCACACAACAGGTAAAATGGTCATTGAAAAAGAGCTCGAAGCCCCCTATCTTCAAGGCTCAGATAAAGATACGATGCTGGTTTTTTTCGGATATGTAGGGTGTGTGAACGTATGTACGCCGATCTTACAGGAGTTGGATAATCTGTACGATTCAAAAGAGTTCGCAAAGAATAAAGGAAATGTCGATTTGATGTTTGTCAATTTAATGCCGGAGTTGGAACCGGATCAACCCGATCTATTCGCCAAATCATTTAACCCGTCGTTTAAAGGGGTCTATTTAACCCAAAAACAGCTGATGAGTCTAGACAGAGAATTGGGGGTCTATTTTTCAAAAAGTATCGGAGATACTGCCGAGATCGATCACAGCGATAATCTTTATCTCGTAAAGAGACAAAAAGACGGAACCCTGATTTTAAAATCAATTTATTCTATGCACCCGTTGAAGAGTGAAATGGTGATAAACGATATAGAAAAAATGAGCAAAGAGCAAAAATGAGCATTATAGATTTTAATCAATTATTTCGATTGCCGAATGTTCCCGTATTTGCGGAAAAAAATTTTAACGACCATTTTTTACAAGCCGATAAAGTGATGTTGATACTGATCGTCATTCAGTGGTTTATAGCAACTTTTATCACTTCTATCAGTTATGATACCTATTTATACGGGTTTGTGGGGGGAGGGCTGATAACCCTTATCCTTTTTTTGGCGTATCGTACCTTTAAGGGAACGCAGGTAATGCGTGCTTTAATGGGCGTAGGAATGATGCTTTTTTCGTTGATCTACATTCAGCAGCATCTCGGGCGTATCGAGATGCATTTTCATGTCTTTATCGCTTTGGCCATTTTGTCTCTCTATAAAGATATTATTCCTATTGTAGTAGCTGCGGCTACGACGATTGTTCATCATTTCATCTTTAACTTTTTGCAGTTCTACGAAGTTTCCCTGTTCGGTATGCCGGTTATGGTCTTTAACTACGGCTGCGGGATGGATATCGTCATTTTACACGGTGTTTTTGTTATCGCAGAGGCCATGGTGATTGCTTACATTGTGAAATTGCAGATGGAACACGCCATCGAGCTGAACCGTACCGAAAATAAAGTCTTAGGCCTTAATGAAGAGCTTACTTTTGCTTCACTGCATGATTCGCTGACGGGTCTGCCTAATCGTCACAGTCTTTATACGCAGATGAAACTGATGGTCGCCAATGCCAACCGATACGACCGAAAATTTGCCGTCTTATTTTTGGATCTCGATCATTTTAAAAATATTAACGATACACTCGGACATCATGTGGGAGACGAGCTTTTAAAAGCGGTTGCGCAAAAATTAAATTCCATTGTCCGCGAAAATGATATTGTGGCACGTATCGGCGGCGATGAGTTTATTATGATATTGAGCGACTTTAACAATGCGGTGACGATAGAGCCTGTTATCTCGAAAATTCTGGATATGTTTCATCAAGAGTGGAAAATACAAAGCCATTTTCTTCGACTCTCTACCAGTATCGGCGTTGCCGTCTATCCCGATGATTCCAAAGATGTTAATGAGTTGATGAAGTATGCGGATATCGCAATGTACAAAGCGAAATCCGAGGGGCGTGATCAGTTTAGTTTCTTTACGACAACGCTGAACGCTAAAGTGCATGAAGAGGTTGCTATCGCCAACGATATGTATCGGGCACTTTCGGATGGGGAATTCGAGCTTTACTATCAGCCGAAAATCCATATTGAGAGCGGCAAGATTATCGGAGCCGAAGCATTGATCCGATGGAACCATTATAAAAAAGGGATGATTGCTCCGGACCATTTTATTTACATTGCCGAAAATACAGGATTTATTTTAAAGCTCGGTACATGGATAATCGATGAGACGGCACATACGATCAAACGGCTGCAAGATGCGGGATATGAGAGTGTTCACATATCGTGCAATGTCTCGACACGGCAATTCCAAAATCTCAATCTGTACGGAGAAATCAAAAATGCTATTCAAGAGAACAAGATTAATCCTAAGTTATTGGCGATTGAAATAACCGAAAGCGTCATGTTGGATTATCTTGAGATAACGTTGGAAACATTGAAAAAAATAAAAGCGCTGGGTGTCCATATCTGTATGGATGATTTCGGTACGGGCTATTCTTCGTTGTCGTATCTGCGTCAACTCCCTATTGATTCGCTGAAAATCGATAAAAGCTTTGTGGATGATATTTCATGCTGTGAAAAAAATGAAACTATTTTGCTCAATACCATCATCGCCATGGGGCAGACGCTTAATTTGCATGTCATTGCCGAAGGGGTCGAAGAGGAATATCAGGTGCAATACCTTAAAAATCGCGGCTGCGGATATTATCAGGGATACTATTTTTCCAGACCGGTACCTGAAAAAACTTTTTTTGAATTGCTCCGAACCAATTATGCTTCTTCCGCTGCTGATGGGGAATTAATCTAATATCCCTTATAATTATGCAGGTACAACAGGTGATAGCTTGAGTCACAGCTCAAGAGGTAAAGTCCGGGCTGCCGTAGGACACGGTTCCATCTAACGGATGGCCACGGTAACGTGAGGGAAAGTGCAACAGAGAGGAAACCGCCTCGAAAGAGGTAAGGGTGAAACGGCGGGGTAAGAGCCCACCAGTTCCCTGAGCAATCAGGGGAGCTATGTAAACCCAACCGCGCAGCAAGAAACAGATGGTTAGCGTCCTACATCGCTATTGTTTCGCTAGAGGCCCAGAGCGATCTGGGCAGTAGATTAATTATCACTTCATCCAGAACCCGGCTTACGTTGTACCTACTTACATTTCTTATGATACAATAATCGAATCTTTATTTATGATTAGGAGTGTTGATATGCCTGAAATCAGTAGCTTTTACGGTATTCGTGTTTATATCAATTTTCGTGAACATAATCCTCCTCATTTTCATGCAGAATATGCCGAGTTTAAAATCATTGTTTATCTCGATGGTTGGATTGTAGAAGGTAAATTTCCGAAACGTGCCTTGCAAATGCTTTTGGAATGGGCAGAAATGCACAAAGACGAGTTGATCGCAGATTGGAATTTGGCAATGGATAAAAAACTACCACAAAAAATTGAACCTCTGAAATAAGGAGCATAGTATGATTTTAGAAATAACGGATGCGACCTATTTGGATGGATATAAACTCAAACTTGTTTTCAATCATACAATCGAGCGGCTTGTTGATTTAGCGCATGAGCTGGAGGGTGAGATTTTTGAACCGTTGCATGATATGGACTATTTCAGATCTTTCTTCATCGATTGTGGAACAATCAGTTGGAAAAACGGGGCTGACATCGCCCCTGAATATCTATTTTTTATTTCTCAAAGGGTAGAGGAAAAAGTTTCTGATGATGAAATAGAGATGGAGAATAAAGTGAGTGAGCTTTATTCGTTGGGGAATGTAGGGTAAAAAAAAGTAGCCTGTCCCCATTTATTCATTTATTCAACTTAGAACTTCGACACAGCAATGGAAGCAATTAAGTGTGAATAAACCGCCTTTAAGAGAATTATTAATTATTCTAAAAAAACTGTAGGAATATGATATCAATGAATGCTCCAATTTATTTTCCATACTTTGAACCACAAAATGAAAGGTGGTTGAAGTATGCATTACTATATCTAGACGCTTTTAAACCAATTATTCCGATTGAAAGAAGAGAACTAATATCAGATAAATACAAACAAATTCTTGATCACACAAACTTAATTAAACCGTACTCACCAAATTATGATGATGGAGCACAAGCAAGTATTAAAACAATTGAAGATATAGAGAAGTTTTTAAGTCAACCTCGTCTATATCATCATTTGTTTCATGGAATGGGAATAAGTGAATTGATGCAAAAAGAAACTTGCAATTATCTACTGTTTCGTGAAAAGTTTTCATGGGATTTTTTGGAATTTTGTACATCCAATAAATTTGGCAAATTTGTTGAGGGTGGCATTATGTTACCTGAACAAGTCGCATTTATATATATGCGTAATTTAGCAAATAGAATTTCCAAATCTACACATTCGTATATAATTACTGATAATCATTCTTTTTCAAATTTGGATAACTATTATAGTTTGCATAACGAGGAAGTAAAGAACAATTTTTTATTAGCCGAGAATACCATCAATTTGATTTTACCTAGAGATATTGATAATATCTCAATAGAAACACTTATTAAATTTCGAAATGAAAATATGGATTTAATTTTGGCCTTTAATAAGCATCTAAATTCAATGGAAAGTCAAATATCAAGCCTTGGAGCTGGGGATATTGTAGAGATGTATCAAGTATCATCACTTGAGTTACTAGCTAAAATTGGACTAATCGGGGGCGTGGCAATTAGTATGCCTTTATCGTTTTATAGTGTATTTGATAGTTCAATGTCATCAATTGGTTATTTAAAAGAAACTTTACTAGGAGTCAGTGCTACATGTGGATTAGGACTTCAGTTTGGAAGTATCTCAAAATCAGATCAAGAGAAAAAATGTATTAAATACTTTGCTAATTTGAAAGATATTAAATAAATTTTGATCATTAAATAGGGGTCAGCTATTCAATCTTCACTTTTACGCTAGCTGTATTTTCAGACTGCTTGAATTTAGAATCATCCGAAACCAACGTATATCCCTGTTCAATACAGTCCCAAACAATCAGTCTAATGAGATATTTTATAAGGCTAAAAGTTCCTCTTTGCACATACTATAATCATCACTGAAACGAAAACTACCTTTGTTTTTGTATAACCCGAACTTACGATCTTCTAGATTTTCGATATAGGGATCGTAGGGGACTATCATCGCTACTTTTTTATGGTTTTTACCATACTCAATGATAAAGGTCTCTCCCTCTTTTTGAACCAAATGCAAAATATTGGAAAAATTACTTTTTAATTTCCCTACTTCTATCGTTTGCATAGTATCGACCTTTCTATTTAGGATCATCATAACACTAATTTGAGAAGTCGTCAAGTATGTATGTTCACTACTTTTTCTGCTCCTCTACATAATGCTCAATAGCACTTTTTATATTGACCAGCTTATTCGGATTCCCCTGAAGATTTTTAAAATAGACCGACATATCGTTTTCTTCGTCTATAGGTAAGGATGCGATTTTCGCGCAAATCTGCAAAAACACTTCATAGGGGACATCATCTCCGCGTTTTAAAAAGTAGATTGCCCGCTGGAGCGATACAAACGGGTTAATACTGACCTTGGATAAACGGTTGACACGGGTATTGATATAGTTGACAAATTCGATTCTCATGTCGCATCTAACAATGGTAAAGAGCCTTTTAAGGGTGTCGTATCGGCATTCAAAAGCTATTTTTGTCGAATCAAAATCAAAACCTTCAACCACTTCTTCGAGTGTCGCATCTTTAAACCGCTCCCGATAGACGAGTTGGTAAATGTCGTTTTTGTATTTGTAGGTATATGAGTTGTTCTCGTACTCGAAATAGTCTTTGTTCATTGCATTGTTGATGAGTTCCTGATCCTCTTTCGAGGGAAAGAACATGTCTAGGTCTCTGAATGTATCAGCCTTAACACATGATCCGGCCAAATAAAAATGAATTTCCCGTTTATCGATATGTTCGATAATCAGTCTTTGGAAAAAGATATTTAGTTTGATGGCAATGCTATCGAGCCTATAATCGAGCAAGGATGCCTGTTCATACGAAAGCAGCTCGTCATACTCTTTCCAAAAATCATAAATCATTGTTTCTCCTCATCCGGATAGAATTATTTTAACTCTCCGGTTTTTTCCAACATCAAACTTTTATTATATCGATTCAATGCAACACTGGTGCAACGTTACACTACTATAATTAGACTAAATTCATAGGCGATAGTTTTAGAGGATAATTTTTAAAAGAGCTTAAAAATTAATTCTCACTCAATTTTGCCTATGCATCTAATACGAATCTAATATACAATCATATAAATTTATTATACGACAGGACAAAAAGGAGGGGTATGTCTTTTATCGATAAAAGAAAAATTACGTTTGATGAAAAAGTAAATATTTATAAGGCGCTCGGAAATAAAACAAGGCTTGAGATTTTTGAACAAATACTCTCAAACGGGGATAAAAGTATCCACAAAAACGGGATGATGTGCATTACCGAGATCGCATCATTGTTCAGTTATTCCATGCCGACGATTTCGGCACATATAGATATACTCAGAAAAGCCGGTCTGATCAAGAGTTTCAGAGAAGGCAAAAAAATATACGTTGACGTCGACATCGAAAAATGTAAAAAACTGTATGAAGTGTTTAGCGGCTCGATTTTGTCGTATGAAGAAAAGAAATTGAGTCAAAACTTAGTATAAAACCGGTTTTAAGTCTTCTACGCAACTCGGCGACTCTCAAAAAATCACACTTTTATTTAACAATGTAATATTTTTGTAATAATTAGTTAATTAGCTAAGTAATTAAGTATTTATAGTTCTTTCATTTGATATCATATAAAAAACCAAGTATAGGGATTATATGCATAACATTTTTATCGGCAGACAGCCCATTATTGATCTCAATGGGCATATTTACGGATACGAGTTATTATTTCGTCAGAGTTTCGACAACTATGCGGCTCCCATTTCTTGCAATACACAGGCTACTTGCCGTGTTTTGGTGAATGCCCTTAATAATTTCGGTTCGCGTAAACTTCTCGGAAAACATTTCGGCTTTATCAATATTGACCATACTTTTTTTAACACTCCTCTTTTTAATGCAATCCCGGCAGAAAAATTTGTTTTGGAAATCTTAGAGAATACCTTGGTCGATGATACTTTTATATCAAATGTCAAAAATCTCAAAGATCAAGGATACTCATTTGCTTTAGATGATATGGATTTAAGCGAAGAGATGTTTGAGCGATTCGAACCGTTGCTTGAATATTTATCGTATGTGAAAATCGATTTATTTTCAGCGAGCAAAGAGAAAATCGTAGAAAAAATCAGCTTGTTCGAACCGTATAAGAAGATAAAACTTCTGGCTGAAAAAGTCGAAACGCTTGAAGATTACGACTATTATAAAAAACTCGGATTCACCTATTTTCAGGGTTATTTTTATGAAAAGCCGACGGTATTTAGCCAAAAAAAATTCGATCCTTCCCATCGCGTCCTTTTAGAAGTCATTGCGCTGATCGATGCCAACGCCGATATAAAAGAACTCGAGGGAAAACTGCTGAATTGTCCGCATCTGATCATAAACCTTTTGAAATATATCAATTCGGTTGAAATAGGGGTTAGAGAACCGATCTCTTCTCTGCGGCATGCTATGTCATTACTCGGCAGACAATCCTTAAAACAGTGGATTTTGTTATTTCTCTATGCAGATGCAACGGGACCGATGTTTTCGGAACCGATACTTTTATCAGCCCTTTTTAGAGGAAAAATGATGAGCTGTATAGCATCCTGTACGACATCATCCATGCAAGATGAGGCATTTTTAACCGGTTTGATCTCTTTGTTTGACGTAATGTTCGGAATGCCTATGAAAGAGGTCCTTTCGGGCATTAATCTGGATAATTCTATCTTATCCGCTTTGATTGATAATGAGGGGAGACTTTGGGAAATGCTTTCATTGGTCATTTCCATAGAGGAAGAGAAGTTTTCCAACCTTCAAGAGAGTATGACAAAATTAGGGCTTGACGAAGATAAACTAAACGCAATGGCGACGGAAAGCTATAATTGGTCAAATGATTTTTATGAAGAACATTTTGCCGATTAAAATAAAGCAGATGAGATAGGAAGAAGATCAACTCACCGAAATCGGTGAGTTGAGATTATTTGAAAAGGGCGATCATTACCCCTGCGGCAATCGCAGAACCGATAACTCCGGCGACATTCGGACCCATTGCGTGCATGAGCAGCATATTGGACGGATCGTCTTTCGTCCCTTCTTTATGTGACACGCGCGCGGCCATCGGAACGGCGGAAACCCCTGCCGAACCGATAAGCGGATTGATTTTGTCTTTACTGAACATATTCATGATTTTCGCCATGATAACCCCCGCAGCCGTACCGACTGAGAACGCTACAAGCCCTAACGCCAGAATAGCCAATGTATCGATAACCAGAAATTGATCGGATGCCAGTTTAGAACCCACACCAAGACCCAAGAAGATGGTTACGATGTTGATCAACGCATTTTGCATCGTATCGCTTAAGCGGTCGACTACACCCGATTCTTTAAAGTAGTTACCCAATGCAAACGCACCGACCAACGGAGCCGCATCCGGCAGCAACAAAATGATCATCGAAAAGACGAGCAACGGGAATAGAAGTTTTTCCAAACGGCTGACCTGACGCAAAGTGCTCATACGGATTTTACGCTCTTCCGGTGTTGTCAACGCTCTCATGATCGGAGGCTGGATAATCGGTACCAACGCCATATACGAATAGGAAGCAACCGCAATCGCTCCCAGAAGCTCAGGTGCGAGTGAGGTTGCGATAAAGATCGATGTCGGGCCGTCCGCACCGCCGATGATACTGATGGCGGCTGATTGCTGCAATGTAAAATCAAACCAAGGCGTAAACTGGCTGAGTGCGTACGCACCGACCAGTGTTCCGAAAATACCGAATTGTGCCGCACCGCCTAAAAGGGCAAGTCTCGGGTTGGCGATCAACGGTCCGAAGTCCGTCATTGCACCGACACCCATAAAGATGAGAAGAGGGAAGAGCTCATTGGCTATCCCCATATTATAGATAATCCCTAAAAAGCCGTGAGGGCCGGCAATATTTGCGATCGGTACATTGGCAAGCAAACCGCCGAATGCGATCGGAAGAAGCAATAACGGCTCAAACCCTTTGGCGATTGCCAAATAAAAGAGGACAAAAGTGACACCGAACATAATGACACGTCCCCACGTCTGATGAAAATCAGACATAGGTTTCCCCTGGGAAGTCAATACCCCTTCCTTAGGCTGAATAAGTGCTTGAAGACCGGTAGTATGGTAAAAATTGATTACCATGTCCGAAAAGCCCATCGGCTGGTAGGTCTCTTCACGGTAGGTGGACTTATGATGCGCCTGCACCGGTGCTGCAGATTGTGTCGTCGCATTTTGCTCAGTTGCCGGAGCAAGCGGTTCGGAAGCTAAACATGAAGCGGATACCGCGAACATCATTAAAAGGGAAAAAAGGATGTTTTTCATTAGATTTTCCCTTCTTTTTCAAGTTGGTGATGATGTTGCAATGCACCTAAGATCGCAGCGATTTTTGCATTCTCGTTTGTCTTCGGTGAAGCAGCAGCCGGTTTAGGCGATGAAACCGGTGCTTTTTTAGGCGCTTCAGGAAAAAAACGGAGAATAATTTTTGACATTAATTTTGTCATATACACCATAATGACCAGAAAGAGGAATACGGTTCCCATTCCCAACATCATGATTTTTATGCTTTCAAAAAACATATAAAATCCTTCTAAATGAAATTAATTTATTTTATCTAAATGCCACTTAATAGCATCCTAAAACGATAAATTGGAAATACCATATCGCTAAAGAAACAAAATAGCCTATCAAGACGGTCCAAGCTAGTTTAATATGGGAAGCGAAGGTATAAATACCCGCCATTTTACCCATTACACCGACACCGGCCGCACTTCCGAAACTGATCAAAGAGCCTCCGATACCTGCGGTCATTGTGACCAGCATCCACTGTGCATGATCGATTGCCGGGCTCGCTTTAAGAACCGCTGACATAACGGGAACATTATCGACGATTGCGGAGAGGAATCCGACACCGATATTGACGATGGTCGGATCAAACATCTCATACAATTTTGCCGCATACGCTAAAAAGCCGGTAAAATGGAGTGCTCCTACCGCCGCAAGAATACCGAAGAAAAAGAGAAGAGTATTGTTCTCAATTTTACTCATCGCCTGAAAAATACTGACATCAACATTATGTTTTTGTTTGAGAAAATACATATAGAGCTGTAATATTGCCAAACCGAACAACATTCCCCACATCGGCGGTAGATGAATAATCTGTTTACCTGCAACCGCCAGGGCAATGGTCAAGGCGCCGAAAGCGATAATGACTTTTCCCCCTTTAAGTATTTTGATCTTTTCTGCCGCTTCGGGGTCCCCATCTTTATTAGGATCGAGATCGGGAACATAGCGGCTTAGAAAATACGCCGTGACGGCCCAGCCGATAAAGGATGCGGGGAAAAGATAAAGAAAGTCGACAAAAGAGCCTTTTTCAGCTGCCCATACCATCAACGTCGTAATGTCTCCGAACGGACTCCATGCCCCTCCGGCATTCGCGGCTACGACTACGTTGATCGCACTGGGGACAAGAAACTCTTTGGTTTTGTTGTCGATAGTCAACAAAACGGTTGAGAGGATCAATGCCGTCGTAAGGTTGTCGGCTACCGGAGAGATAAAAAATGCCAAGGTTCCCGTTATCCAAAAAAGTTCGCGATAACTGTAACCTTTGGCGATCAGTTTTGCACGCAAAGCGCTAAAAACACCCCGTTCAATCAAGGCTTCGATATAGGTCATTGCGACAAACAGGAAAAAGAAGATTTCGGCAATTTCCAAAATCATATGATCCACTTCGTGTTCGAAAGGGGTCAGATCAGCACCGACCGAGACATAATAGAGTCCGATAAGGACAAACATCAGTGTTCCGATAAAGAGTGCAGGTTTTGCTTTGTCGATATGGTATTTCTCTTCAGAAGCGATAAAGTAGTAGCCGACTATAAAAATAGCAAGCAAAATCCATCCGAACGGATGGCCTACAAAATTTATCGCCGCCGCTTCGCTAACGGGTGTAGTCATAGGTGGATTCCTTATGTAGATGTAAACGCAGAATAAAGCACGAAGGCATTTATCGTTTAGATTTATGCAGATAGTGTATCGTAGCTTATATTTGTGATAGTTGAGAGATCGGTATTTTTTTAATGATCACGATCTATTAACGGAGAAAATATAGAAATGGTAACATTTGGATGAAATAGCATTGTGCTCATGTCATCGGATATAATGTCGTTTATTAACATCATAAAAGGATTTACTCATGGATGAAAAAGTATTAATAGAGTTACAGCATCATATCGCTCAGGTAGTCGGTGACCATACGGCAAAAATGGCGATGGCATTAAATAACTATGTATTGGACACCGCAGCGTCAACGGCAATCTATGCCATTGAGAAATCAACCGGTAATAAACTTAGCAATGATGAAAAAGATAAAATACTTTCATCGATCATGAGTGCTATGGACGGAAAACTTGAGGGGTATATACAAATGGCATACGGTGCGGAGTGATTTGCTAAGGGGTTAGTTACTTGTTTATAACAATTTTTAGGAATGAATTTTGCTTAGGAATAAGCATATTGTTGATTCAAGGGATTGTTATGACTATTGCTTTGTATAGTGGCTATTCAGAAATACTTGAAATTATCGAATCTATTTTCGGCATATGGGCTGAGAAACTCTTTTAATTATTACATGAGAGACAAGGGAAAAGGCTGGAATGGATTTTACGATCAAAGAGAGCGTATTAGGTGTCGATTCGCCGATTATCAAACCTAATCCCGGTTTCTTAACGCAAGTAGGTGAAGAGCGTTTTCGCAAACTTGTGGACGATCATTATGAGAATATCCGTCATAGCGATATCGCTTTTATGTTTCCGGTTGATTATCCCGATGAATTTGTCAAAGTAAAAAAGCACGCAGCCGATTTTTTTATACAGATATGCGGCGGACCGGACTATTTTTTCCAAACACGCGGTGATCCGCGTATGTTGGCGCGTCATCAGCGTTTTCGGATTGATGAGGGGGGACGGCAGATTTGGCTTACTTCTTTTGCATCCCTTTTACCCAAACTTGAAGAGGAAGGGATTGATTCTGAGTATATCCAATCGTTTTGGAATTATTTGGAGCGTTTTTCAAGTCTTCTCGTCAATATTCCGACCCCTAAATAAGAGTCGGATTATTTTCTTTTCCATAAACTGTGCGGGCGGTGCCAAAACGATTCGTTCGGTTTTCCGACATGGATCTCCTCGTAATACTCTTTTTCATATTTTTGTATCGCTTCTCGGATAGCATTAACCGTCCGTTTTTGCTCTTCAATCGGTGCGGATAGGACACAGTACTCTCCGTCGGTAAGCTCATTGTTAAACCGCTGTTCATCAAAAGATTTGCCTAAATACTGAACGATATAACGCAGATCGCGCTCCGCATTCCCCAGACAGCTTGTCGCACCGGGGGAGGGGGTCATGTTGAAAATAATCCCCTCCCCAGTATTGATAGAAGCCTCTCCCAACATCAGTTTCTGCTGTTGTTTGTCGATGACCTGAGGACGCACGCCTCCGAATCCGTGGGCATATTCAAACTCGTCGAGTTGAAGAGAGGGGACAATTTTACGGGCATCACGCAAAAAAAGCCGTTTATTCAACCATGGCACTTCAAACAGAAAATTACGGAAGATATAGTTGCGGATATCGGGCTCCCGAAGAAGTTTCCACAATGCGCTTATGACGTTGCGATCAAGCCGGAGCGTTTTCCAAAAATCTAAATACGTTCCGCCGCTAAAGCGTTCGAGTTTCGGGAGAACGAGGGCCGTCGGACCGAAACGGGTGTTTCCCTCGGCGAGAATATCGGGGTCACCGTGGAGTGCGGCAAACGGAAGCTTCGGATTCTGGATCATATAGACTTTTCCGTTCAAAAGATGTTTGGACGTAAGATAAAAGCTCCCGGCTACGGGAAGGCAGGCATAACCCAGTCCGTGGCCGATACCGTGTGCGAGATAGAGACTGTGCGCTCCCGCATCGGTTACGATGAAGTCGGCAGTATAAATTCCATCGGGTGTTCGGACGGTATAACCGCGCAGAGGATTTTTTTCGATGGCGGTGACGGGCGAGTTTAAAAACAGATCGACTGTCGTATTCGGTTCACGTTTGGCATTGTCGATAAACGACTGTGCCATTTTCCCGTAATCTACCGTCGTCCACTGACCTTTAGCCCCGATTCCGACGATTGTTTCGGGACGTTCCTCCCCTTTTTCGTCGTATACGACGCGCGGCTCTAAAATCTTGAGCTTTTCTTTGTCCCAGACTTCGAGGTAGGGGAAGAGTTCTGAAAACTCTTCATAACGGTGCAACAGGAATTCAACCTCCTCTTCACCTATCCCGAGTGCCATCTTTTGGTGGGAAAAAAGGATGCTGTTTTGATAGCCGTATTGGAGACAATATTTTTCTACCATTTTAGCCGTTCTTTTGGTGACAGCCGCTTTTGCCAGCGTATAGTTGGTTTCAATGTCGCCGACATGGATCGTTTGAGAATTCGCGGTCCCTTTGGAATTTAATGATGCGACGGAGCCGTATTTTTCAAGAATGGCAATTCTGCCGATGTCGGTATATCGGGCCAGTTCATAAGCCAGTGCACATCCCGATATTCCCGCTCCGACGATGAGCACTTCATAATGGCGATCGTTCATACGACCCTTTCAATGGAATGAGAGATAAGGCTATTTTATACTATGTACATCAAAAAAACTCTTGAAATAGAAAAATTTCTACAAATAATGCTATATTGTCTATTAATGAAATCAAGAAGGAGCAGGTATGCAAACTGTTACCCTTACCGATAACCGTACAGGCAAAAGTTATGAATTTTCGATCCTAAGCCCCAGCATAGGACCGGATGTTATAGATGTACGCTCTCTTTATAAAGAGACGGGGATGTTTACCTATGATCCGGGGTTTACTTCCACGGCAAGCTGCAGTTCCACCATCACCTATATTGACGGCGAAAAAGGGCAGCTGCTGTATCGCGGATACGATATCAGTGATCTGGCAACTAAAAAGAGCTATTTGGATGTCGCCTACCTATTGCTTGTCGGTAAACTTCCAAACGAGCAGGAGAGGGCTTCGTTCGATATGGAACTGCGTAAGCGCTCCTTTATTCATGAGGGGCTAAAACGTCTTTTCGACGCATTCCCGGATAAAGCCCATCCGATGGCTATGATGTCTTCGGCGGTATCGGCTCTTTCGACTTTTTATTTTGAACACCTCAATGTCAGTAACGATGAAGAAGCACAGATCATGGCCCGGCGTATCATTGCAAAAATTCCGACTCTGGCCGCATTTACCCATCGCAGGATGTTCGGAATCCCCTATATCTATCCTGATATCGAGCGTCCGTTTACCGAAAATTTCCTCTATATGCTGCGTGCCTATCCGGGAGAGAATCTTGAAGTCCGGGATGTCGAGGTTAAAGCGCTCGATACCATTTTCACACTCCACGCCGACCACGAACAAAACGCTTCGACGTCGACCGTTCGTGCCGTCGCTTCGACGGGAGCACACCCGTATGCTTCGCTTTCTGCCGGGATTAACGCATTGTGGGGAAGGGCGCACGGAGGAGCAAACGAATCGGTGATTGCTCAACTGGAATACATCGGAAGTATCGAGAATGTCGATCGCTTTATCGCACGGGCAAAAGATCCGAACGATGACTTCAAACTGATGGGATTCGGGCATCGGGTCTATAAAAATTTCGATCCGAGAGCCAAAATACTGAAAAACCTTCTCGATCAGCTTAAAGACGAACTGGGTGTCGATAACCATTTACTCAAAATAGCGGAGAAGATCGAGCAGATCGCTCTGAGCGATGAGTATTTTATTCAACGCAAGCTGTATCCCAATATCGATTTTTATTCGGGGCTTATTTTGACGGCCTTGAAAATACCGAAATCGATGTTCACTATTATCTTTGTCATCGGACGTTCAGTCGGATGGGTCGCACAGTGGATCGAGCTTAAAAATGATCAGGAGATGAAAATAGCCAGACCCAGACAGCGCTACATCGGGGAAGGAAAAAGATCACTATCCTAATTTCAATTATTACAATACTGGGGCAGTGAACACTTTTGTAAATCTTTATAACTGTTGATAGGTTCTTGCGATAAATCTAAATGCTTATGCTCGCAATAGAGATTATTATTTGATAATAGCGCTGTAGCATTAATTTTATCAATGTCAATTTCGTGATGGACCGTATTCAAGAGTGCAAAATCATCTCCAAAAATACGAAAAATCTGAAAATCTGAAAATTCGGACTCTAAATACAAACTAAAGTCACTCAATAACTGATCGCCTTCACTCCATCCGTGAGCTTGATTAAAAGAGGTAAAATTTTTGATATTGATCAAATGTAAACATATATTTTCTTGCTTATCATTACTTTTTCTCAATATAAAATCGAGATAATCATGATTATAAAGATGGGTTAACGGATCTTTATAAAAATAAGCAAAGCGTTCATCTTCGATATATGAACTTGGGTCCTGATTAATCTCTTTTTCAATGGTCACTGTTTTAAGTACATCCAAAGCAATATCGATGATTTTTGGGTCATACCAGATTCCGCTGAGATTTTTGAGTTCCGAAATTGCTTCGTCTGCCGTTTTTCTAGATTTATAGATTCGTCCTGTCGTCATAGCATCAAACGCATCGGCTATCGCCATAATGCGCGCAGGCAGTGGAATCTCCTCCCCTTTTAAAAATCTTGGATAACCGCTGCCGTCGTAATGTTCGTGATGGGCATAAATAATATCCACAAGTTTTTCATACATAGGAACACCGCAAAGTATCTCATATCCTGCCGTTACATGGTTTTTAATCAGTGAGTATTCGTCATTCGTTAATTTTCCGGGTTTGAGCAATATAGCATCAGGAGTTGTTATTTTACCGACATCATGCAATATGCCGGCCTGATAAATTAATTCAGAACTCTCTTTGCCGCATCCCATGGCCTCGGCAATCATTTTCGAATAAGTAGCGACCCGTTCGCTGTGACCCCCCGTATAGGTGTCACGCCCCTCAATCATTTTAACCAAAGAGTTAATTGCATTCGTATAATTTTTAGCCTGCTGTTCTTGCAGAAGAATCACTTTTTCAGTCCGTTCATTGACCATTGACTCAAGTTGTGTTTTATACATCTCATTTTCACGAAAGGCTTTTAATTTATCAACGGAGAGATCCAGCATGGTTATTACCTGATTGAAATCAATGGGCTTGATTAGATAGCCGGTTATTCCTAATTGTATACATTGTGACAAAATGGCTGAATCCGTATCGGCCGAAAGGACAATAATTTCTTGTTTTTCATTATTTTGTTTGATATGTTTTATCAATTCAAGACCGTTCATTTTTGGCATAAGCATATCGGTCAAAACAATGTCATATTGGTTATTTAAATATTTGTCAAGCCCTTCCGCTCCGTTCGCTGCCGTTTCAATACGGTCGAAAATTTTACTAAAAAATTGTCTGGCTTTCTCTCGCAGTCCCACTTCATCTTCGACATAAAGAATAGAAAAGCCTTTTGCTTTTTCTTTCAGTTCTTCCACTTTTTTCTTTAAAATTTCCATATCCATTATTAAGTCCTTATTGTTCTTGTCCGATTTTTAACAATCGTACTTTAAAGCATGCTCCGCCGCTTTTATTATTCGAAGCTTCAATACAGCCGTTAAGATGCTCTTCAATAATCATTTTAGACATATACAGCCCCAGCCCGGTTCCTGTTTTTTCATCTTTGGTCGAAAAATAGGGATCGAATATCTTCGGTAAAATGGATTCTTCGATTCCTCCGCCATTATCGCAAATTTCAGTATTGACATACTTTTCTTCATCATAAATTTTAATTTCGATAAGAGAGCTTTGAGTATGATTTGATAACATTGAATCTTTGGCATTATTGATAATATTGACAAAAACCTGCATCAACTCACGTGGGTAAGCATTAACCAAAGCCTCGGATTTGTATGAGGTCTCGATGGAGATGGAATGATTCGTGAGGCTCTCTTTTACAATAGAGAGAGTCTCTTCTATAATATCCTCTACTTTAATTGCTGAGACTGACCTGTCAGGTTTGAAAAAGTTTCTGAAATCATCGATGGTTTTAGAGAGGTGATTGGTTTGATCTAAAATATCTTGAGTATATTCTGTTGCTGAGGTATTATCGAAGGTTTCAAAAGCGATATCTAACAGCATATTGTTTGCATCCATCGCAATACTTGCGATCGGTTGTCTCCACTGATGAGCGATCATTCCGATCATTTCGCCCATTGCGGCATGACGGGACTGTGCCATCATCATTTCGTCTTTCTTTTTCAGCTCGGTAATATCCATAGCGGAGGTGACAATAGTACGTTTACCGTTTATGATCCCTAAAGGGGCAGAACTGACTTGCCAAATCATTTCATTCCCTTCTTTTGATGTGATTAAATTTTCTCCCTGATTAATTTTTTGTTCTATCGAATAGAGTGTTTTAGCCTCTTGTTTATTTAATGGACTGTTTCGATTGCATGCTTTTTGTGTCCATGCTTCAATGGTGTTAATCTCTGAATGCGTATAGCCTGAGAGACTCTCCCAAACTTTATTTACCATCACTACCTCGCCGGCTTCATTATGAATCATGATCGGATTGGGAGCCTCTTGAAGAATGGTTTGAAGTTCTTTAGATTTTTTTTCAAGCTGTGTAAGGGCATGATTCAGTTTTTCCCGTGCTTCGGTTTGTATTGTGAAGTCTCTGGCCGAACCTTGAAAACCGATCGGAGCATGCGTTTCATCGAAAATGATTTTGCCGTTGACCTCTAGGGGAATGGTACTGCCGTCTTTTTTATACATCAGAATTTCCAAAGAGGCATTGTCTTCAGTGTAGGTACTGAGCATTTCGGAGATAAGTGTTTGTGCTTTGATGAACTCCTCCTGTGAACAATGTTCATACAGTTTTGTCCCTATAAACTCGTTTACCGTGTAACCGAATAGCATTTCTACCGATGGATTAACATAGGTAAACACCAGATTCATATCCATCTTCCAAATCATATCAACGACATTATCGGTCAGCAGTTGATAATATTCCTGACTTTTTCTTAATTCGTTTTTCGTATAAATTTCTTCTGTAATATCTTCATGGGTGATCACAATGTTTTTAATATTTCCTGCGGCGTCTTTAAGCGGGTATATACGGGTGTTTAGCCACCGTTTTCGACCAAGACCGTCGGCTTCCGTTTTACCCGTCGGATCATATTCATAAGGGGGGACCGTAACAATCTCACCCGCATAGGCTCTTTTGATATACTCAATCAAACCGGTTCGGTTAACCTCTTCGCTTTTAAAAAGATTGAACGTATTGAGGGTATGTTTGGCAGGAAACCCCCATAGCTTTTCATAGGCACGGTTAACGTCAATCTGAGTGCCGTCTAGATCATACAATTCAAATACTGAAGGAGACTGCTGTATCGTTAATTTAAATTTCTTTTCACTCTCAAGCAAGGCGATTTCTGCCTTTTTTTCTTCCGTCATATCGACCGAATTTCCGACAAGCCCCAACAGATTGCTTTTGGAATCATGCAACGGTGATTTAACGGTAAATAGATAAACTTCTTGTCCGTCAGGATAGGTGACCCATTCAAAATTGGATTTGCTTACCTTTTCATTTAACATCTTAATATCATGTTCGCGGAAGAAATCGGCAACCTCTTGATCAAAAATCTCGTAATCGTTTTTGCCGACTATTTCTTCATTGGATTTGCCGACAAATTGCTCAAACGCCTGATTGCAGACGATATAGGTAAAATCAGTATCTTTGACGAAGATCAAGTTGTTAACACTGTCAATAATGTTTTCATATAGTTCTTTTGTACTTACGAGTGATTCGGTATGTTTTTGTAAATCCTCTTCCGTCTCAAGATTATGAAGCGCATACGCGATATCGCCTGCGACTTCATGCAAAAGAGAGATTTCTTCTTTATTTTGAAGATAGTCAGAATGGATGGATAGCGTAAGACTTCCGTACACTTTTTCATTATATTTTAGCTGGATGCTGAATGCCCCTTTATTTACATAGAGATCGGTAAATGGGCACTCTAGACAGCTCTCTTTAGTGCTTTTAATAATTAAATAACCCTCTTTTTGAGTATCAATATTTTCAATGCACGGGGGTATCCATCCGCTTTGAAGTTTATGTTTTAAACGCGAGAAATTTTCAGAATTATCGCCGCTTGTTATATGCGTAATCCGTTTTGATTCATCATAGAGAGCGATCCATGCATTGTTATAAACATTGTTCGTGATCAAGGTATCACAGATATTCTGAACTAATTTCTCTTTGTTTTTTTCTCTGACAATCAGCTGATTGACATCGCGTATAACGGATAAGATTTCGGTTAGGTGCTGATTTCTTATGAGATAGTTTGAAATCCTCGTAATCGTGATATAGGCGATCAGAAATACCAAAATTAATAGGATAAGACCGATCAGAATACTGATTTCTTGAGATTTTTTATGCATGGAATCGGAATAATATTTATAGCGATTTGCCTCATTTTGCGCGTAGAGGCTAAGTTGCCGGGTGGAGGCATCTAATTTTGAAACTTGATCAGCCCCTTTCCCCTTGGTTATGGCGATGGCTTTGGATTTTTGATTCTTTTTGACGAGGTCGATTACTTCATCCCGTATCGGTTTCCATTCCCGAAACAACGTTTCAGTTTGACGTTCGAGTCTTTTCCCCTCTTCATTTTTGATCCCTTGTCGGATAACCCTCAAATAGGTATAAACATGTTGTTCATGTTCGTTGACGTCATTGATACTCTTTTGTAACTCGTCATTCGATTCGGATAACACAACATCTTTCATATCGCGATGAATTTTATATATCTCTGATTGAATCGATAAGGTGGCATTGGAAACTTTGAACGGATAGTCAAAAATGTAGTTGGTGATTTTTTTCATCGCGTGGATTTGATACAAACTGTTTGCTTTGGAACCGATCAGCAACACGGCAATAAGGATAAATACCATTAGAATGAAACGGATCTCTACCGTACGGCTGTGTTGATTAAACTTCATCAATTATCCTCATCATTGTCTATTTATCGTATGGGGTTTGATTGTATAGTAGAAGCCATTTCTTTCACCTTAAAATGTTTATTTATGGTATATGAAATTAATATAAATTAATAAGTCTATGACATAAATTAAATTACAAGAGGATCGCATTAGAAGATGTTTCGGTTAATTTGGTATAATAAGTGACATTTACCTGCGCAGGAGCTTTTATGGAGTGCGAATTTCCCACCGTTAATGCAACCGATAATGAAATTAAAACGATTCTGGATGAGGTGAAGACCATAGCTGTACTCGGCCTTTCTCCCGACTCGACCAAAGACAGCTACCGGGTTGCCGAGTATCTCAAAAATGCAGGATATACGATTATTCCGGTTTATCCGAAAGAAGAGACGATTTTGGGCGAAAAAGTGTACCGCTCTCTTGCGGATATCCCTTTTGCCGTTGATATGGTCAATATATTCAGAAAACCCGACGCGCTCGATGCAATCGCCGATGCGTGTATAGCCCGGGGGGATGTGAAAGTATTTTGGGCGCAAAAAGGGATCGTCAATAACGAAGCCGCAGAACGTGCACGCAATGCGGGGATGAAAGTGGTACAAAATCATTGCAGTATGGTCGAGCATCGTCTCCTCCATTCTTAAAGGGAAAGCTTGATCGAATTAAATACGATATATGAAGCGCATGAACGCATCAAAAATGTGATCACGGAAACACCGTTCGCCCATGCCCCGCGTTTAAGTCAGGAATCGGGGTGTAACGTTTATCTCAAAAAAGAGAATCTTCAGGTTACGGGTGCTTTTAAAATCCGTGGTGCCTACAATAAAATCGCATCGCTCTGCGATGAAGAGCGTTCTCGCGGAGTGATCGCGGCCAGTGCGGGAAATCATGCGCAAGGCGTGGCCATGGCGGCCCAAATGTTCGGGACTCGTGCCTTGATCGTAATGCCTGAATCGACTCCGCTGACCAAGATTAACGGTGTAAGCTATTACGGAGCCGAGGTTATTTTAGCGGGTAGCAACTACGATGAAGCCTATGCGTATGCCGCTCGCTACGGCGAGGAACACGGTATGGTATTTGTCCACCCGTTTGCCGATGAAGCGGTAATGGCGGGGCAGGGGACGATCGCGCTAGAGATGATCGAATCGATGAATGACCTGGATGCGGTCGTGATTCCGGTCGGCGGTGGCGGACTCATATCCGGTATGGCTTCGGCGATCAAATCTCTCGCTCCTCATATCCGTGTTATCGGCGTCAGTGCGGCAGGTGCTCCCGCTATGCGCGAATCGTACGATGCCAAGAGCGCGATTGACAGTGTCAGCGTCCGTACGATTGCAGACGGAATCGCCGTGCGGGATACGTCTCCGATAACGTTGTCCCATATACTTGAAACGGTCGATGAGTTTGTCAGTGTCGATGATGAGGAGATCGCCAATGCGATTTTATTTCTTCTTGAGAAGCAAAAACTCGTGGTTGAAGGGGCGGGGCCGTC
>Ga0265297_10000545_pt1 | contig 108820 bp, 98 predicted proteins | sample Munlanlwell13791_FD_192502 | JGI IMG/M metagenome (GOLD analysis project Ga0265297, IMG submission 192502) | Leachate microbial communities from a municipal landfill in Southern Ontario, Canada - Leachate well 137-91 | ecosystem: Engineered > Solid waste > Landfill > Unclassified | place...
GGAAAAACAACCTTTTTCAATTAGGAATGTATTTACTTATCGTCATTCTTATCAACATCATAGGTTCGTTTCTCTTTACCCGGTTCGATCTTACTGCCGAAAAAAGGTACTCGCTTTCCCCGGCAACTAAAACGATGTTAAAAGAGCTTGACGATATAGTTTTCTTCAGGGTGTACCTTGACGGGGAATTTCCGGCAGGTTTCAAACGATTGAAAAATGAAACTAAGGAAATGTTAGACGAATTCAGGGCATACAGCAACAATATTGAGTATGAATTTATCAATCCTTCGGAAAGCGGAAACAGCAAAGAAAGAAACGATACTTACCAGCTTTTGGTAGAAAGGGGGCTTAATCCTACCAATTTACAGGTAAAAACAAAAGAAAGCAATTCGCAGCAGATTATCTTTCCAGGGGCTTTAGTAAGCTATAAAAACCACGAAGTTCCCCTGCAACTACTTATTTCCCAAATGGGCATATCATCCGAACAAATCATCAATAACTCCGTAAAACAACTGGAATATAACATAATTAACGCTATCCGAAAACTGGCTGTCCGCGAAAAGCCTAAAATTGCTTTCATTGAAGGACATGGTGAACTTGACAAAATGCAGGTGTATGATATTACCAACGCACTGAGTGAGTTTTACACAGTAGAACGAGTAAAAATCGATGAAAAAGTTTTTAGCCTTACTAAACGCGATAGCACAAAAGACGGGAAAATACACGTAAGAAATCTTTACAAAGCTATTATCATCGCCAAACCCGATTCCGTTTTCAGCGAAAAGGACAAATTTATTATTGACCAGTTTATCATGCGTGGAGGGAAGGTTCTGTGGCTGATTGACCCGGTGAGTGCCAGCATGGATAGTCTGCAAAATACCAGTCAAACCATGGGCATTGCCAACGAAATTAATCTTGAAGACCAGCTTTTTAATTATGGGGTCAGATTAAACAATAATTTGTTGATGGACCTTACCTGTCTTCCTATTTCGATGGTTACCGGAATGATAGGTAACCAGCCGCAAATCAGCCTGTTCCCCTGGTATTATTTCCCGGCAGTTTTTTCGCAAAGCGAGCACCCCGTGGTAAATAATCTCAATGCCGTTAAATTTGAATTTGCGAGCAGCCTCGATACGGTAGGAACAAGCGACATAAAAAAAACCATTCTTCTTACTACCTCAAAATACACCAAAATAGTCAATACACCAGCCCTGATTGACCTCGAAATTTGCCGTAACGAGCCTGACGAAAGCCAGTTCAACAGTTCTTCTCAACCTGTGGCTATTCTGCTCGAAGGGAAATTTGAATCTTTTTACCGCAACCGTATTCCACCTGCACTCGCCGACAACAAATACCTCAGCTTTGTTGAATATGGCGAACCTTCTGCAATGATGGTAATTTCCGATGGCGATGTCATCAAAAACCAGTTTCTGCGTACACAGGGGACGCCTCTTCCTTTAGGCTATGACCAGGATACACGACAATCATTTGGCAATAAAGATTTGATATTGAATATTATGAATTATTTTTGCGATGATTCCGGTTTGCTGGCAACCCGTACCCGTGAAGTCCAACTACGCCTGCTTGATAGCTCCCGGATAGAAAACGAAGGCTCCTATTGGAAATTGCTGAATGTTATTGTTCCCATTTTGCTGGTAGGTATTTTCGGATGGATACAATTTCTGTTTCGAAAAAGAAAATATACGCGGTAATATGCATTTTTACATACCAATTATTAATAGAAACTTATATCTAAGTAAAAGTCCATTCCTGTGTTTAATTCTATTTATCAAAACATTATAAAAATAATGACACACTAAAACAGTAGCAATTATGAAGAAAAACAAGAAAATTATAATAATTACTTTATTACTATTATTAGTTGCTACTGCTCTTATACTGAGCGACAAGACTTTTACCATTCAAAAGGCACTCCGGGATTTTGCCGTTGACGATACCGCTTCAATAACTAAGATATTTTTAGCCGACAAACGCGATAATATGGTTACCCTTACCAAAGTTTCACCCGGTGAATGGAAGGTAAATAATAAATTTACCGCCCGTAAAGAGGGAATAGACATTCTGCTAAAAACAATACTAAACGTAAGTGTAAGAGAACCTATTGCCAAATCAGCTCATAACACTGTGGTAAAACTGCTGGCTACCCGTTCGGTAAAAGTGGAGATTTACCAGAAAGTATTTCGTATCCACATCGGCAAACTCCGCCTTTTCGAACATGAAAAACGCACCAAATGCTATTATGTGGGAGATGCTACCATGGACAATCAGGGCACCTTTATGATAATGGACAAATCTTCGCAACCCTTTGTTTGCTACTTGCCACATCTGCGGGGTTTTCTTACTACCCGCTACACTGCAAAGGAAGATGACTGGCGCGACCACAGTATTTTCCCATTAAAACCACAGGAAGTTACATTTCTGGAAATTCGTTTTTCGGAAACGCCCAAGCAATCCTTCAGGGTTACGCACCGTCCGGGAACCGACCAGTTTACTTTTACTGATTATAACAATAAGCAACTCCTTGATTTTGACATTCCTAAAGTGGTAGACTTATTTACTACTATCAGCACTTTAAAATTTGAAGCATTGCTCAACAACGTTGTGCCTGTTGAAATCCGTGATTCTATCCTTTTGTGTACTCCGCTTCATACCATTACCTTGCACGATAAGTTCAACAAGGAATATGTTTTACAGACTTTCCATAAGCCGCCCCGCTTTGATGATGAAACCAATAGTGCAGGTGTACCTTTACAATTCGATCCCGACCGTATGTACGCTTACTCCGTGTGGAGCAACGATTTGTTACTTATTCAGTTTTATGCGTTCGAAAGTTTTCTGAAACCCGCTGCATTTTACCAGCTTTCGGGAAAATAACAATTGTGCATTCCAGTTGTAATAAAACATTATTTCTGATTTGTTACAAAAATTCGGGAATATCTATTAATGTTTTTTCATTTTTGTTTTGCATATGGTTTTTTTTCTCCTAAATTTGCCCTATCCTTAAGACAGGAACAAATAATGAAAAAAATATTGTATTTTGTTGTTTTTTTGGTTGCACAATTATTTCCAATTGTATTAAACGCACAGGGGCTGGTTATTAATGAAATCATGTCGGCAAACAATAATACCATTGCCGATGAAGATGGGGATTACGAAGACTGGATTGAACTGTACAACGAAACCAACGAAATAATTAATCTTGCAGGTTACTCTCTTTCCGACAAGATAAGTTCTCCAACAAAATGGACTTTTACCAACTATCTACTCGAACCAGGCACCTATTTACTTGTGTTTGCTTCCGGAAAAGACAGACATACACTTCCATATTTCCATACCAATTTTTCTATTAAAGCAGAAGGAGAAGATGTTTTACTCAGCAGTCCACAGGGAGAAATAATCTCTCATTATAATGCTGTTTCTTTGACGGAAAATAATAGTTATGGTTGCCGAACGGATGGTCTTTTGAACAATCTTGTGCTTTTTAAAGGTTCTACTCCTGAGAGTACCAATAATTTTCAGCAAGAGCTAAATAGCATGGACAGTTTGACTTTTTCAAAGCCTCAAGGGTTTTATACCAGCAATTTCAATTTGGTCATTACCCACACTAAGCCCGAAGCAATTATCCGCTACACACTCAATGGCAGCGATCCTACTCCGCAATCGCCCGTTTTTATTTCTCCTTTGCTTATTAAAAATTGTGAAAATGATCCCAATGGAATATCAATGATTCCAACCAACCCATTAGATTTGCCTTATCATGAATTTGTGTGGAAAGAACCGCGAAATAATGTTTTAAAAGCTATAACTTTAAAAGTGCGTTCTTTTATCGATACCATTGCTGTTTCTGATGTTTTTACCCAAACATATATTGTTCACCCCAATATTTTTACCAAATACGCCAATTTTGCCGTAGCCTCTCTGGTTACTGATTCGCTTTGTTTATTTGACTATGCAACCGGTATTTATATCCCTGGTTTGTATCACGACCTTGATCCCACTTGGTATTTTTGGTATGGTACCGGAAATTATTTCCAAAAAGGAGACAATTGGGAACGTCCGGCTAATCTTACTTTTTTTGAGGGTAGTGGTTCTTTAGCTTTTCAGCAAAATGTTGGAATCAGAATAAATGGAGGAGGTACAAGAGTTTTTCCACAAAAGACTCTACGAATATATGCAAGAAATACTTATGGGCAAAGTAATATTAATTATAAATTGTTCCCTGAAAAGAACATAACAAAATATAAACACTTTCTGTTTTCAAACAACGGACAAGATTTTGTTAACTCAACTATAAATGATATTGTTTCTTATTGTATTGTGAAAGAATTGGATATAGAAGTTCAATCATACAGACCTTCTGTTTTATTCATCAATGGGGAATTTTGGGGAATACATAGTATAAGAGATAGGCTTGATAAGTATTATCTTGAATATACAAAAAATATTAACCCTGATAATGTTGATATTATTGAAAACTACCGGGAAGTTGTGGAAGGTGATACTCTTCAATATACCGCTATGCTTGATTACTTAAAAAATCATGATATCACCCAACAAGCGGTTTACGATTCGGTTTCTTCCTTGATAGATATTAATAATTATATTGATTATAATATTTGTAAGCAATTTTTATCTTCCACTGACTGGCCAGGTAATAATGTCTGTTTCTGGAAAGAACGAAGCCCGGGACACAAATGGCGTTGGATGATTTATGATAATAATTTTGCTTTGTTAAATTATGAGGAAAATACTATTGAAATTTCTACAGTAGCGGGAGGTCCTCCCTGGCCTAATCCTGACTGGTCAACTTTTCTGTTAAGGACACTGCTTCAAAATGAAATTTTTAAACAACAATATTTGCAAAGATTTGAATACCATTTATTAAATACTTTCCATCCAAAAAAAATCCTTCATTATATTGATAGCTTATCTGCACTTATCCAGCCTGTTCTTCCCGAACACATTTCCAGATGGAGCTACCCTCAAAGTTTTAATTATTGGCAAGAGCAACTAACAATAATGAAAGAATTTGCCTTAAAGCGTGGCTGTTATGTCCGCCAGTTTCTTATCGAACACTTTAATATTGCCGATTCAACTTATGCAGAAGGTGCTTGTTTATTGAATATACCAAAACTGACTAAAGACATTGTGAAAATTTATGTGGCAGATAATATGGTACATGTAAATATGCCTATGGAATTACACGGAGACATATATATACTCAATATGCTTGGACAAAAAATACTCTATCAACCGGTAGGTGGACAAAACAATTATCAGTTCCCGATAAACGGGGTAAAAGGCTGTTATATAGTCCGGATAATAGTGAACGGGGACTCATATAGCCAAAAAATTGTATTCTAATTTAAAATTCTGAACATTGACATTATGTATGGAATCGCTCACTCTCCCAAGGCTTTGCAAAAGCCTTGGCTACTTATATTTTTTTCTTACTTTTGCCGCTTTTAAAATATTTTGATGAAAAAAATCATCTATTTAATACTATTCCTGTTTGTATTTAGTCATCTGCAAACGTATGCGCAGCATAAAGCTACCATTACCTCTGCCGAGTTGAAAACAGATGTGTATTTTCTTGCTTCCGACTCACTCAAGGGTCGTAAGCCCGGAACCCCGGAAAGCAAAGTTGCAGCCAACTATATTTTAAACGGTTTGGTGCAAAGTGGTACAAAGCCTTTGTGTGAGAATGGTTTCCAACCTTTTGACCTCATCACTAATGTGCAAGCCGGCAAAAACAACATGCTTTTGTTCGGCAATTTTAAAGGAATTGCAGGCAAAGATTTCATTCCTCTATCCTTTTCTGCCAATGCCACACTTTCTGCTCCGGTTGTTTTTGCCGGTTTTGGTTTTGATGCCGATTTTGACAGTATTCATTTACACGACTATCAAAATATGGATGTAAAAAGCAAATGGGTGATGATGCTTCGTGGCGAACCGGATCCGGACAATCCTCACAGCTTGTTTGGCTCCCTGAGTTCCGAAAGAGCAAAAGTGCTTACCGCAAAAGATAAAGGTGCTGCCGGAGTGATATTTGTAAGCGGCAGCAAATTTGAAGAGAATGACAGACTAACCTCTCTTTCCTACGACATGTCTGCTTCCGATGCCGGTTTGCCAGTGATCAATATCAAAAGGATAGTTGCCGACAGTTTATTAAAAAATTCCGGGGTTACCATTGCCCAACTGGAAAGCGATCTTACACTAACCATTAAGTCTAATTCTTTTGAATTACAGACTATTTTAACCGCTCAAACGGAAGTAATTCCCCGGAAAGTACAGGCACAAAACATTGTTGCCTGGATAAAAGGAAAGGATAAGAAACTTTGCAACGAATATATTGTGATTGGTGCACATTACGACCATCTTGGAATGGGAGGTGCAAATTCCGGATCCAGAATTCCGGATACGGTAGCCGTTCATAATGGTGCCGACGACAATGCTTCCGGAGTAGCTGCCGTATTGGAACTTGCCGGTAAATTGGCTAAAGCTAAATTGAAACGTAGTGTAATCTTTGTGCTTTTTGATGCGGAAGAGATGGGATTGATTGGGTCTAAATATTTTGTAAAAAATTCCCCGGTTCCTCTTCCTCAGATAAAAGCAATGATTAATGTGGATATGCTGGGCAGGTTTAAAAAGGATACCAAAACCATCTCGGTAAGCGGAACGGGTACTGCTGCTGAAATGGACTCACTACTCAACATTGCTGAAAAGGGAAGGACTTTTACCATTGGCAGAACCACCGAAGGTTACGGTCCTTCCGACCATGCAACTTTTTACAGCGAAAATATCCCGGTTTTATACTTTACTACCGGTGCTCACGACGATTATCATACCCCTGCTGATGATGCCGATAAGTTGGACTACAACGATGAAGCATTGATTTGCAATATGATAGCAGACATTTCCCTTATTTTTGCCAACATGGAAAAATCTCTCTCTTTCCATGAAGCAGGCCCAAAAGCTCAACCCGAAGGAGGAAGAAGGTTTAAAGTTACCCTTGGCATTGTTCCCGACTTCACTTCTTCCGAAAACAAAGGTCTGCGTGTGGATGGTGTAAGAAAAGGTGGCCCTGCAGAGCGGGGTGGAATAAAAAAAGGAGACATTATAATAGCCATTGACGGACAGATAGTTTCTAATATTTACGATTACATGACCCGCCTTACGAAACTGAAACATGGGCAAACCATCATAGTGGAGGTACTTCGCAACAACAAAAAAGAAGTATTACTTATACTGTTATAAATCAGATTTATTTATGTACGAATTGTTGACAAGAGAGTTTTTGATCAAATTTTTAAAATTCGGAGTAGTGGGCTTTTCCGGCGTTTTTGTGGACTTCGGCACTACTGCCGTGGGAAAAGAAATTGTAAAAATTCCCAAGTTTATCGCCAATGCCATCGGTTTTTCGGTGGCTGCCTCCACCAACTACTTTCTGAATCGCCATTGGACGTTCAACAGTCAGAATCCTGATATCGCCGTTGAGTTTGGCGAATTTTTTCTCATTTCCATGATCGGTTTAGCTATCAACACACTCATCCTTTGGCTGATAGTAACCAAATTGAATAAAAATTTCTATTTTTCCAAGCTTTTTGCCATTGCCGTGGTTACCGTTTGGAATTTTTTCGCAAATGCTTTTTTTACTTTCGTATAATATTTATCCTTCAAGTAAACATTCCCTGCCCAGAAAATTACTCAATATGTGGCATAAGGCAACTGGTGCATCGGCATGCACCCAATGACCAGCCTTTTCGACGGTTTTTATTTCCGCTAAAGGAAATAACTTGTAGATCAATTCCTCATCTTTATCCAAAACATAATCCGACTTCTCTCCTTTAATAAACAGGGTCGGTTTTTCAAATTTTCCATTTCCGGCAATTTGTTCGGAAATATCTTCCAGATTCGCTACAATCGCTTTTAAGTTGGGTCGCCAGGCAAAAGCTTCTAAGTTGATCCTGTACAGATTTTTCATGATAAACAAGCGGATTCTTTCGTCTGCAATTTTTTCAGCAATAATTTTTTCAATTTCACTGCGTGAAGACATTTTACTTAAATCCACTGAAAGCATGGCGTTTACCATATCCATATGCATGCTTCTTACTGGATAACTTCCCGGACTGATGTCAATAACCACAAGTTTTTTTACCATTTCCGCGCTCTCAAGCGCAAATTGCATTGCTACTTTTCCGCCCATGGAATGTCCGATGAGTACTGGATTTCTCAACTGGTTTTCTTCAATAAACTCCTGCAAATCCGCAGAAAGTGCAAAATAGTTAAACGTATCGCTGTGCAGCGACTGTCCGTGATTTCGCTGATCGGGAATAAAAACATGAAATTTTTCGGCAATGCGTCTTGCAATGGTTACCCAATTGTCGGACAGACCAAACAGTCCATGCAAAATAATGATCGGTTCTCCCTGTCCGTATTCTCTAAAAAACAACTTCATAAGCTATTACACGGTTGCCTTTGAAAGTTGGTACCAACAACAATTTTTTTTCCTGAACGTAGAAAATATCAGTAGTATTCAATTTTTCTTTACTGGTATCCAATAATTTAATGACTACTTTGGGTGGGTAAACTGCACTGATTTTTCCGTTAAAATCAGAAACCAGCACAAAACCTTTTTCTCCTGATGTAATGCCATCAATAGTTCCGGTTTTTTCAGCAAATGGATGTACCTTTTTGGTTTTTGCATTCACTCTTACAATAGTGTTTTCGCAGCCGATTAGCATTTCATTATTATTGAAACACATCCCATTAGGTTTTTTTATATCAGCAGAAGCCAGCCAGATTTTGGCTTTGCCGTCTTTCAGCATAAAAATTTTATCTGCCTGGGTATCAGAAATAAAAATGTTTCCCGTTCTGTCAATTAAAATATCGTTCAGGAAAACAGCATTTTCAATAGGAAATATTTTACTGATGCTTCCCTTTTCGAGGTCAATTTCCACTACCCTTTTTATGTCGGCAACATACAATTTATCTTTATAAATCCCCATTCCTTTGGGAGCATTTAATTTTTTAATCCATTTTAGCTTTATTACTTTTCCATCTAAAGATAGTTTGGAAATAAAACCATTTTTGTCTTCTTTTGAAGGGCTTCCATTAACATTGGAAACATAATAAACACCTCTTTTAATGTCGTAGCAAACAGATTCGGGAGTTTTAAATACAGCTGGAGTTTCCCATTTTTTCTTCATACGCGATTGTACATCCTGTGTATGCAGCGTGCCAATAAAAATACATGAAAAAAGAAAAAAAAATATTTTTTTCATTTTATAATAAATTATTTGAGTTCACGTAAATACATTTGAATTGTATTTTCCAGTCCAAAATACAAAGCATCACAAATCAACGCATGACCGATGGATACTTCCAGCAAGCCCGGAATTTGCTGTGCAAAATATTTCAGGTTATCCAAGTTCAGATCATGACCTGCATTAATGCCTAATCCGGCTTCATTGGCAACTTTAGCGGCGGTAACATAAGGGGCAATGGCTTGTTCCTTACCTGCCTTATATTCTTTTGCATATGCTTCCGTATAAAGTTCAATCCGGTCAGTTCCGGTAAGTTTAGCATGACGTACCATTTCCACATCCGGGTTTACAAAAATAGAAGTACGGATTCCTGCATGGTGAAAATTCCGGATAATTTCGGAAAGCAACTTTTGGTTGATGATAGTATTCCAGCCATTATTGGAGGTAATGGCATCGGGCGGATCGGGTACAAGGGTTACCTGTACCGGTTTTATTTCAAGAACAAGCGAAATAAAACTTTCGTTCGGATACCCTTCAATGTTGAATTCAGTAGTAACAAGGGGTTTTAAATCACGCACATCCTTGTAGCGAATGTGGCGTTCATCCGGTCGCGGATGTACAGTAATTCCTTGTGCACCAAATTTTTCACAATCTATTGCAGCTTTCAGTACATCGGGCAAATTGCCCCCTCTCGCATTGCGCAAGGTGGCAATCTTATTTATATTTACACTCAGACGGGTCATTTACCAAAATTTTCACAAAAGTAATAAATTCGTATGTTTGTATTGAATTAGTAATCGGTGAAAAAATGGATATTAGTAAACATTCGTTAGCCATTTAATTATTCGATATTCTTCTGCAAACCCTAAATCGCAAAAAGCAAGCATGATAGCCATAGAACTCATCCACAAAGACTTCCTTCCGCTACGAACGACCGATACTGCCATTATTGCTCTAAACTGGATGGACGAATATCGGATAAGCCACCTACCTGTTGTTAATAACGAGGAATATGTAGGATTAATATCCGATACCGAGATTTATAATCTGAGCGAGTTTGAGCAGCCGGTAGGAAATCACCTGTCTGTATTAGCGAAACACAGCATACTGCACAACCAACATTTTTACGAGGTATTAAAAGCCATTACCCTTTTAAAAATCAGTATGCTGCCGGTGGTTGACGAAAAAAATCACTATCTGGGGTCCATATTGTTCAGCGACTTGGTTTACAAGTTTTCTGAATTTATTTCAGCACCAAATCCAGGAACTATTTTTGTACTTGAGATGAATATTAATGATTATTCACTAAACGAGATTTCCTTTATTGTTGAATCGAACGATGCAAAAATTCTTAGTAGTTGCGTTACCACTCATCCCGACAGCATGAAAGTGGAGGTAACCCTGAAAATTAATCGTATGGATTTTATGCCTGTTTTACAAAGCTTTAACCGACATGAATACTTTGTTAAAGCTTATTATGGCGAAAGCGAATACTTCGACGATTTGAAAGACCGCTACGATGCATTGATGAACTATCTGAACATATAATCGTATGCAAGACAAAGCCTGCATTTATTTATTTTCCATTTTATTTATCTTTATTTTAAATACAAAATATTCATATTCTCAGGCACCTTTAGATTCATCGGTTGTAATAAACAATATCATAATTAAGGGAAATAAAATCACAAAAAATAAAATTATTTTTCGTGAAATTTTATTTTCTATTAATGATACATTATCCAAACAGAAGCTTTTCGGAATCATAGAACAAAGCCGGGAAAACCTTATGAACGCAGCTATTTTTAATTTTGTAACCATTGATACTGCCGGAACGGGTAATTCTCCGCGGCAGCTCACTGTTACTATTAATGTAACAGAGCGATGGTACACATGGCCTACTCCCATTTTTCATCTTGCCGACAGGAATTTTAATGTTTGGTGGAAACATCGCGACCTAAGCCGGTTAAACTATGGCATTTACCTTGTACAAAAGAATTTACGTGGCAAAAGGGAAACCCTGCTCATAAGACTACTTACCGGTTACGACGAAAATTACAGTATCTATTATGAAAAACCTTATATTACCCCCGAGCAAAATCTTGGTGCTGGCTTTATGCTTGGGTACGCCCGTAATCATGAAGTAGCATATATGACTGAAAATGATAAACTTTCTTTTTACAAAAACGAGAATTCATATCCTAAAACCGATCTTTTTGGTTTTTTGCAAAGCACTTACCGTTTCGGCATACATACAACCACTACATTTTGCATATTGTACGATAAATACAAATTTTCCGACAGTCTGGTAACAAAAAATATCAATTATACTATTGACAAGCAAAAAAATGTACAGTATTTATCACTGTTTTTTCAATATAAGAACGACCATCGCGATTATAAGCCTTATCCACTTACTGGATACTATTTTGATGTAGAATTAAATAAATTAGGATTACTGCCTGATGAAAAATTAAATTTTTTTTATACAAAGGCTACTCTGCGGAAATATTGGCAATTACATCCAAAATGGTATATTGCCTCCGGTATAACGCTAAAAATTTCTGATAATGGTTTTCAGCCTTATTTTATCAAAAGAGGACTTGGGTATGTCCGTGATTTTGTGAGAGGATACGAATACTATGTGATTGATGGCGAAAGTTATTATCTTGTTAAGTCCAACATTAAGTACAGGCTGATTCAGCCGGGTGTTTTCAAAATACCATTCATTAAAACGGAAAAATTTAATAAGGTCCCGTACGCTGTGTATGCAAACCTTTTTACCGACTGGGCTTACGTGCAAAGCCGCTACCATAAAGAGGAACAAAACAATAAGCTAATTAATAAAATGATTAACGGCAACGGATTAGGATTAGATTTTGTAACTTATTACGATAAGGTGTTTCGACTTGAATTTTCGGTAAACGGAATGGGAGAAACCGGTATCTTTGTGCACTTTATTTCGCCCATATAAATTTGCACCCATGAATATTGCCATTTACGGTAGAACAGGCTCGCTGGAAATAAACGGTTACGTACAGCAATTGGTAAGCAAACTTGAGTCTATGCGCTGTAAGCTACTTGTTTATAAACTTTTTTACGATGACATCTGTAAAAAAATCACTTTTAATTCCGATATCCGTTTATTTACTTCCTACGAAGAACTCAACGGGCACACCGACTTCCTTTTTTCAATCGGAGGCGATGGAACTCTGCTCGAAACCATTACCCTTGTTCGTGATTCTGGCATACCGATTATGGGTATCAACCTCGGAAGGATGGGATTTCTTTCCAGCATCCAAAAAGAAATGATTATTCCGGCAGTAGAAGAAATTATTAATGGCAATTATTTGATAAACACGCGTTCATTACTCCATCTCGATACTGACAGAAATATTTACGGAAATCTTAATTTTGCATTAAACGAAGTTACCGTCAGCAAAAAGGATTCTTCCTCAATGATAAAAATTCACTTATTTGTTAACGAACAGTTTCTTAACTCTTATTGGGCTGATGGGCTTATAGTTGCTACCCCAACGGGATCCACAGGTTATTCACTCAGTTGCAATGGTCCCATACTTACTCCCGATTCTGAAAATTTCGTTATCACTCCCATTGCCACACACAATTTAACCGTACGTCCTATCGTTATACCCGACAAAAGTACCATTCGTATCAGGGTTGAAGGAAGGGAAGCCCATTTTTTAGTAGGATTGGACTCAAGAACGCAAACCATTGATTCATCAACAGAGCTCATTATCCGGAAAGAAAATTTTAATATTAACCTTGTGCAACAACCCAGCGAAAACTTTTTTACCACCCTCAGAAGGAAACTAACCTGGGGATTAGATTTTAGAAATTAATTAACTTCCACTTGTTTATAAGAATTATGCAGGTTGAAAAAATTTCTTAATTTTACAAACTTTTTCATGAAAAATTATATTTTAATATTTTTGATTCTATTGAGTAGTACTGTTTTTTCACAAACGGCAGAAGTAGGCATTACAGGCGGAGGAATGTATTACCAGGGCGACATCAATCCGGGAACTCCTTTTGCAATGACAAAACCTGGTTATGGCATTATTGTCAGATACAATATTGATACCCGCTGGGCGCTGAAATCCAATGTGCTCTTTGGCACCCTGCAAAGCGATGATGCCACCATTGGATACAAAAAAGAAAGAGATTGCAGGTTTAGCACCTCGCTTATCGAAACTACCATACAAGCAGAAGTTAATTTCCTCGACTATTTTACAGGAAGCATGCGTACATATTTTTCACCCTACATCTTTGCCGGTGCTTCATTTTTCATGACAGACAACGTAACATCGGCTGCCATACCCTTTGGAATTGGTGCAAAATACAGCATTTCAAAAAGGATAGGTTTCAGTGCCGAATGGGGAATGCGGAAAACATTTACCGATGAAATTGATGGTCTGGCAGCTACATATCCCGATGGACGACAATTGAGCGATTCACAAACCAACGATTGGTTTTCCTATGCCGGAATTGGCCTTTCCTATAAGTTTAAAATCCTTTCACGTACCCATTGCTTGAATTCAGAAAATGCCTATAAACAATAGCCATTGTAAATGAGTGTAAAAGAAAATATCAACCTGAAAAAATTACCCAAACATGTAGCCATTATCATGGATGGTAACGGCAGATGGGCTAAACAAAGGGGAAAATTCAGGATTTTCGGGCATCAAAGTGGTGTAGAAGCTGTACGCGATACCACCGAAGGAGCTGCCGAACTCGGCATACAATACCTTACCCTGTATGCTTTTTCTACCGAAAACTGGAATCGTCCTAAAAAAGAAGTGGACGCCCTGATGAACCTGCTGGTTGATACTATTTTAAAAGAGACCAAGACTCTTAATAACAACAATATCCGCCTGTTAGCCATAGGCGATCTTGCCAGCTTGGGCACTAAAGGCTACAACAACCTGCAGGAAGCCATTGCCAACACTGCTGGAAATACCCGGATGTCACTTGTACTTGCCTTGAGTTACAGTTCCAAATGGGAAATAACTACCGCAGCAAGAACCATTGCCGAAAAAGTAAAAAACAATCAGCTTAACCCGGCAGATATCACTCAGGAACTTTTTGCTTCTTTCCTTACCACAAATAAAATACCTGACCCAGAACTTCTTATCCGTACCAGCGGCGAATACCGTATCAGTAATTTCCTGCTTTGGCAAATCGCTTATTCCGAACTGTATTTTACCCCCAAATTTTGGCCTGATTTCCGGAAAGAAGACCTGTACAATGCCATTTATGATTACCAGCAACGTGAACGCCGTTTTGGTCTTACTAGTGAACAAATAAAATAACCTGTAAAACAACATGAAGTTTCTCACAGTCTTTTACCGCAAACAAGAATATCATTATGCTATTTTAGCAATTCTTTTCATCATCCTTCCTGTTTTTTTGCAAGCACAAATTACTATTGGAAATGCTTCAAACGATGAAATTGATTACCTTAATCCCAAACGGTACGAAATAGGAGGAATAACTGTAAGCGGCGTTCAATATTTAGACAACAATGTACTTATATTACTTTCGGGCTTATCTGTGGGTCAACGGGTAACAATACCTGGTGAAGATATTAAAAATGCCATTGAAAAACTGTGGCAACAGGGTTTATTCGAAAATATTAAAGTTTCGGCTACCAAAATTGAAGGAGAGATTATTTTTCTGAATCTTGACTTAAAAGAAAGACCGCGTTTATCGAAATTTTCCTTTTCTGGGGTGAAGAAAGCAGAAGTTGATAAAATACGCGACGAAATAAAGCTTACAAGAGGCGATGTGGTTACCGAAAACCTGCTGATGCGTACAACTAACAGCATTAAAAAATATTTCATTGAAAAAGGCTATCTGAATGTGGAAGTAGCCATTGAACAACAAAAAGATACAACGTTACAAAATACTATAGCCCTAAAAATTGATATACATAAAAGGGGAAAAGTACGAATCAAAACCATCGAATTTGAAGGAAACAAGGCTCTTAGCGATATTCAATTGAAAAATGCACTGAAAACAACCAAGGAAAAAGGGGCCTTCCGTCCTTTTTCGGTAATGGACTGGATAGTACTCAATACCTATAAGCTGTTTATCGGTAAATCCTTCAACTGGTATTACAATGGTTTGGTTATTTCGGCTAACCAACATTTGAAATTCAGAGTGTTTAAGCCATCAAAATTTATCGAAGACGAATACTCTACCGATAAAAATAAAATAATAGAAAAATATAACGAACTGGGTTATCGCGATGCACGTATTCTGAAAGATTCCGTATTCCGTAATAATGATAACTCTATTGGCATACGGTTTCAGTTGTACGAAGGACATCGGTATTACTTCCGTAATATCACCTGGGTGGGAAATACAAAGTATTCCTCCGAGTACCTTAACCAGGTGCTCCACATTAAAAAGGGAGATATTTACAACCAGAAACAAATGGAAGAAAGTCTCATGGCAAGCATGAGTGGTTTCGATGTGTACAGCCTTTATATGGATGACGGTTACCTGTTTTTCCAGGTAAATCCGGTTGAAATAAATGTGGAAAACGATTCCATTGATATAGAAATGCGAATGTACGAAGGGAAACAAGCTACTGTAAATAAAGTTTCCATTTCGGGCAATACACGTACCAATGACCATGTGGTGATACGCGAGCTGCGTACCCGTCCCGGACAGCTGTTTAGCCGCAGCGATTTGATACGTTCGCGTAACGACCTTGCTGCACTCAGCTATTTCAACCAAGAGAAGATTATTCCCGATGTACAGCCTAATCCTGCCGACGGTACTGTGGATATTGAATATAAAGTGGAAGAAGCTTCGAGCGACCAGGTGGAATTGCAGGGCGGCTGGGGTTACGGGCGTATTGTAGGTACCTTCGGGCTAAAATTCAATAACTTTTCATTACCCAATTTCCTTAAATTCGACCTTAGCAAGTGGAGACCCATCCCTTCGGGCAACGGGCAAAAACTGAACCTCCGTGTACAATCGTACGGAAAAGGTTATTACAGCTATAGCATTTCATTTATCGAACCTTGGTTAGGCGGTAAAAAACCTAATTCGCTCAGTCTTTCATATTACCATTCACTATATTCCAATGGGTATTCCAAAAGTAGCAAAAATTATGCAGCTTTTAGAATAGATAGCTACTCGGTGGGTTTAGGCAAACGCCTGCGCTGGCCCGATGATTTCTTTATCCTTTCGCAGAGTATCAATCTGCAAATGTATCACCTTGACAATTACAGCAATATTTTTTCATTTGGTTCGGGCAACGGTAAATTTAATAATTACAACTATGAAATAGTTCTCTCGCGCCGTTCGATTGACGCACCTATTTATACCCGTTATGGCTCTGAAGTATCGCTGGATGTGGAACTCACTCCCCCCTATTCCCTGTTCAACGACAAAGACTATACCACCATGAACCAGGACGACAAGTATAAATGGATAGAATACCATAAATGGCGCTTTACAGGCAATTTTTATAAGCAGATAATAGGCGACCTTGTACTGAACACAAGGATAAAATACGGTTTTCTCGGATGCTACAACCAGGATATTGGTATTACCCCCTTTGAGCGGTTTTACCTGGGTGGTGATGGGCTAAGTGGTTATAACCAGCTTGATGGAAGGGAAATTATCGGCTTTAGGGGCTACAGTAACGAATCAATGACTCCCAATTATTTCTTTAATAAGAATACCGGCGGTACTATCTTTAACAAAAACACCATTGAACTGCGGTTTCCGCTTTCACTCAACCCCAGTTCTACCATTTACGCCCTTGCATTCCTCGAAGCGGGGAACGCATGGATGAATTTTAAGGAATTCAATCCTTTTAATATTAAAAAATCGGCAGGTGTAGGTATCCGGGTGTTTCTTCCTATGTTCGGTATGTTAGGTCTCGACTGGGGATATGGATTTGATGATATTCCCGGTATCCCCTCTGCCAGCAAAGGTCAGTTCCACTTCTCCATTAACCAGTCTATTGATTAATGCACCTGTGATAAGCAGTTGTCTGTTTAATTATTGATTTTATTACAGGGAATCTTATATCTCAAAACAATACATCATCAGTATTTCATCATTATTTGTGGGAAATAATGACAACCTGAAAATAATTCATCATTATTTGAGAGAAAAAATGGCAACTTGAAAATAATTCATCATTATTTGCGGGAAAAAATGGCAACTTGAAAATAATTCGTCATTATTTGGGAGAAAAAATGGCAACTTGAAACCGATAAGGCATATTTTAAAAAGTAAAGGATGTTTTATATTTTTCAAAAACCCTCAAGGGCTTTAAAACCTTAAGGGCTTTCATCGGCTACGGCAACATGCTGAAATATTACAAAAATGGTTTGCAACCTTACGCCAAACTCAGGTTGACAAAAAAAGACTGCCTCTCATTGTAGAGAAGCAGTCTAAACACAGTTTGTAATCAAGTGCCCTTACTTTTTGGGTTGCTCGGCTTTTTTAGGCTGTTCGGCAGGTTTTGCCTGTGGTTTGGGCTCCTGCATTTTTATTTCTGCCTTTTTTACACGATGATGTTTTTTAATCTGTTTTTCAGTTTTTACAGTGTTGGTTGTAGCAGGTTCTTTTTTCTTTTCCTGTGAAGTTGGTTGTGCAACTTGTTCGGTTTTTACAACAGAGGTTTTGTTTTCAGATTTTACAGGTTTTTGCGGATTTTGAGCAAAAACACCGCTTACGGTTACGCCGGCAACGAAAATCATTGTGAAGGCGAATGCAATTAATTTTTTCATGTCTTTAAATTTTTAATTTGTTTGACAATTCAAAATTACCAAGGATAGCCATCTCAGCACAAGAAAACTGTGTTAATAAGTGTTAAGGTAACTGTTAAACAACGTTAATGCAGTAATCGCCTATTTTATTGATTTTGCATACTTTTTACACAGAGACGGCAATATAGCCGGCTTTTTTTAACAATTCGATAACATATTCCCCTGTAAGATGTTCCCCACTAACCAAAAGAATTTTGTCCGGACTATTAATATCGGCACTCCACGAATGGATATTCGGGTCGCTGTTCAGAAACGGGGTGATAGCGGCAACACAGCCGCCACATTTCAAATTAGTTTTAAACTGAAGTGTTATCATAGGTTTTAAATTTCAGATTAGTTGTGCAAAATAACAAAATGTCTATAAAAAAGTTTATTATCTGCAATGGGAGAACATTCCAAGGCAAAACAGGATTATTCATCCGTACCGCTGCAATGCAATGATGGCTTAGTTACAAAAAATTTAGGAAAACACTCTCCAAGCCCGGGAGCGATACGCACATCAAAAAAACATGTAATTTAGCAGCCGTTTTATTACGTCTGGTAAATTTGCAATAAGTATCTATTCTGATTACATCCCAGGAGTTGCAATATTTTCAGATTTACCGGGTTAATAAACCATCGGGTATGCCGGATGCATTCTGATTAACAACCTAAAAACCGAAATATTTGTATATGGTAATACTTATCAAAGCCTTACAACTCATCCTCAGCCTTTCTATTCTGGTAATTTTTCATGAATTCGGGCATTTTATTACTGCAAAATTTTTCAAAACCCGTGTTGAGAAATTTTTCCTGTTTTTTGACCCATGGTTTTCGCTTTTTAAATTTAAAAAAGGAGAAACTGTATACGGTATGGGCTGGCTTCCGCTGGGTGGGTATGTAAAGATATCCGGAATGATTGACGAATCCATGGACAAAGAACAAATGAAACAACCGCCCCAGCCTTACGAGTTTCGTAGCAAGCCTACATGGCAACGGCTGATTATCATGTTGGGTGGTGTGAGCGTAAACATACTTCTTGCCTTCGTAATTTATATGGGTATTTTATTTGTTTGGGGCGAGCAATATCTTCCTACCAAAGAAGCAAAATACGGAATTACGGTAGATTCTTTAGGATATGAAATGGGATTGAGAAACGGGGACAAAATTCTGAGTCTTGATAACAAACCGGTGGAAAATTTCTTTAAAATTCCATCCCACCTCATCCTTGATGATGTAAAGTCCATACAAGTAAACCGGCAGGGCGCTACTACAGAAGTGATTATTCCCAAAGGGCTAATAGGTAAGATAGTAAAACATCAATCGCCCGATTTTATTTCTATACGAATTCCCTTTGAAGTGGACAAATTTACCCGGGAATCAGCAGGAAAAACCGCCGGGTTACAAAAGGGGGATAAAATAATCGGTATAGACAGTTTGCAACTGCAATATTTCGACGAATTCCGTGATGTAATAAAACAGTTTAAAAACACAAAAACAACGCTTACCGTGGTTCGCAAAACCGATACCCTGCAATTACCCGTTCAAATACCCGAAGCAGCAGTAATTGGTGTGTATCCTGTTCAGAGCCTTAGCCATTATTTTACATTAAAAGAAAAGCAATACACCGTTTGGGAAGCCATACCGGCAGGTTTCTCAAAAGGGGTTCATGCAATAGATAACTACATGAAACAGTTAAAACTGCTGTTCTCACCCGAAGTAAAGGCTTATGAGTCAGTGGGGGGCTTCATTACCATAGGTAACATTTTCCCCGGGGCTTGGGACTGGGAAGCTTTCTGGAGTCTTACAGCATTTTTGTCGGTAATGCTTGCCATTTTAAACGTTCTGCCTATTCCGGCATTAGACGGAGGGCATGTACTTTTTCTACTTTACGAAATCATTACCCGCCGCAAACCGAGTGATAAGTTCCTTGAATACGCTCAGATAGTTGGTATGATCTTGCTGTTTGCCCTGTTGATACTGGCAAACGGGAATGATATAATTAAATTGTTTCGATAGCTGAGGTAAATTTTCAACAGGTATTCTTTCCTCATTTTCCGTCTTTAAAATCCGGACATTAGCAGGTTATATTTTCTGTTATTGAAAAATCACGGAATGTATTTTGCCTAAAAACATGCTAAGCCTTTTCTTAATCTGTTTTTTCAATTTAGCTAAAACAAAATAATGTGGGTACGTATTTAATAAAATACTTATTTTTGAATATCAAAAGAAAGGCTTCGTATGAAAAACTTATTATTCATTTGTTTCATTTTTATATCGGGAAATATTTTAGCCCAGGTAACCGATGCAGAAAAGCATTTGCGTACACAAAATAATGACACCATCAAAGGATGGAAAACGGGAGGTGTAACTGCACTTAATTTTTCACAAACATCCTTAACCAATTGGGCAGCCGGTGGACAAAGTTCCCTGGCAGGCAATACCATGATAAACCTGTTTGCCTATTACAAGAAAGGAAAATCCAGTTGGGACAATACCCTGGATTTTGGCTATGGGTTGCTTAAACAGGCAGACAAGAAAAAAGCCTGGAAAACTGACGACAAGATAGAACTATTGTCGAAATACGGCGAAAAAGCTTACCGAAACTGGTATTATGCCGTTTTAGTAAATTTCAAAACCCAGATATCGCCCGGATATAATTATCCGAATGATTCTGTTAAGATATCAAACTTCTTTGCTCCTGCTTATCTGCTTGGTGCCATCGGTATGGATTACAAGCCGAACGAAAACTTTAATGTCTTTATCACACCTTTTACCGAAAGGTTCACTTTCGTTTACGATCAAACGCTTGCCAACAACGGAGCTTTTGGTGTAGATCCTGCCACTTACGACACAACCGGAAAAGTCATCAAAAAAGGAAAAAACCTACGTACAGAGTTTGGCGGATATGTCCGCATGCTTTTTAAGCACACCCTGATGCAAAATGTAGCTTTTCAAACTAAACTTGATCTGTTTTCAAATTACCTGAAAAATCCGCAAAATGTGGATATTAACTGGGAAGTCCTTCTTTCGCTTAAAGTAAACAAGTTCATTTCTACCACCGTTTCCACCCAGTTGGTTTATGATCACGATGTGCTGATAGTGGATGGTAAAAAACCTGATGGAACTGATAAAAAAGGACCCCGTACTCAATTTAAAGAAGTATTGGGTGTAGGATTTTCGTACAATTTCTAAAAAAATATTAATCTAAAATTTATTTACTTATGAAACTCATGACAGAATTCAAACAATTTGCCATGCGTGGCAACGTGGTAGATATGGCAGTTGGTATCATCATCGGAGGCGCTTTTGGCAAAATCGTATCTTCGCTAGTTACAGACGTAATTATGCCTCCCATCGGGTTGCTGGTAGGCGGAATTAACTTTTCGGATATCAAAATCAAGCTGAACAATGTGGTTGCCGACCTGGCTGGTAATGCCAATGCCCAGCCGGTTACCATCAACCTGGGAAATTTTATTCAAACGATATTCGATTTTCTGATTGTGGCATTTGCTATTTTTATGATGATAAAAGCACTAAACCGGATGAAGAGAAAAGAAACCGGGGTTCCACCTGCACCCGCTGCACTTCCACCACCCACAAATGAGGAAAAGTTACTGTCGGAAATCAGAGATATTTTAAAGTCAAAGTAGCATAAATACTTACGTTAACTAATCAGTACTTTATCTGTCGGCTTTACAGAAAAATATTCTAACGGTAAATCTAAGTTTCGTTTTTCAGACTGCCAGAATTATTCATCGGCTAACTTTAAAATTCATGAATAGTCCGGACGAAAGCAATGAACCAAAGTCTTACCGAAATTCATGAACCGGAAGGCTAATTTTGAGGGAACAGATACGTTGACTACGACGGTATCTCCTGTGAAGCATCGGCTGTATGAAAAATCTTAACGGTGAATGTATTCAATCCCCTGTACAAAAACGGTAATATTTTACTTTCACGTTCTGTTATTTTTATAGAATAATCCCTACTTTTGACCCCCGATTCATCGTAGGGATTTTTTATTTTAACTCACAATGACAAAGCAAGAAGCAAAAAAGAAGGCTGGCAAATCATTTGATGCCAAGGTAAATTATAACGAAACAAAAAAAGCCATCGGCTACGTTCCACGCAAAAAAGCTACACAAGAAACATATGATCGTTTAGGTTTTATGTCGGGGCTGGAAGTACATCAGCAACTAAAAACCGATAAAAAACTATTCTGTAACTGCCCTGCCGGCTATTACCAGAAAAGTGATCAGTTCGACGCAGAACTTATCCGCCACATGCGCCCAACTTTGAGCGAACTTGGCGAATACGACGGAACTGCCCTGATGGAATTTAAAACCCGCAAACAGATCGTTTACCGGATAAAGAACCAAACCGCCTGTACTTACGACGTGGACGACACTCCCCCATTCCCCATCAACAAACAGGCACTGGAGATTGCACTGGAAATTTCCATGCTATCAAAAATGAATGTGGTGGGCGAAGTGCACATCACCCGTAAACAATACCTCGACGGAAGTATCCCTACCGGATTTCAGCGTACTGCCATCATTGGAGTAGAAGGAGAAATACCCTTAAAAAATAAAAAAATTCGCCTCATCCAGTTAAGTATTGAAGAAGACTCCTGCCGTGAGGTAACCGACATAGGTCATACCCGCATTTACCGTACCGACCGTCTTGGGGTGCCCCTGATTGAAACGGTAACTTACCCTGAATGTCTTAATCCCGACGAAATAAAGGAAGCCTGTAACTACATCCGTTTCCTGAACCGCAGTACCGGAAAAGTTCGTACCGGAATAGGCGCTGGCAGGGAAGATGTAAACGTAAGTTGCAAAGGCGGAACCAGGGTGGAAATAAAAGGTGTAGCCCATACCCGCTGGATACCTGAACTTACCCATAACGAATGTTTCCGTCAATGGGCATTGTTACACATCCGCGAAACTTTACTGAAACGGATACCCGATTATAAAAACTGGAAAATACAATCCCAGATATTCGAAATAAACGGATTTGCATCGAAGAATGCGATTGTAAAAGATGCTAAGAGTAAAAAATACAAATTCGTTGCTGTAAACCTCCCGGGTTTCCATGGAATGTTGTCTCATTTTGATCAACCGGGGAAAGTGTTTGCCGATGAGTTTACCGACAGGCTGAAAGTTATCGCCTGCCTCGAAAAGCCAAACATGACCCATTCGGAATCTTTGGAAAAAATATTTACAAAAGATGATTACGGCAAACTGAAAGAATTATTACATGCCGGTGAAAACGATGCCCAAATCGTATTCTGGGGACCGGAAGAAGACATCAAAACAGCATTGGAAACCATAGAAGAACGGGCATTGATGGCATTTGAAGGTGTTCCCAAAGAAACCCGCAAGTCGTTTGACGATGGTACTACCATTTTTGAACGTGTACTTCCCGGTGCCGACCGTATGTATCCCGATACCGACTCTGCTCCTATTCCTCTTGAAGACGAGTATATCGAAAGACTGAAGAAAAATCTTCCGAGCGAAGTGATGGATCGTTACCAGCAAATGGTACAATGGGGCATTCCGGAAGATACCTACACTTACATCCTGAAGAAAAATCTCTTCCCACTCATCGAAAAAATAATTAACGAACTGAATATTAATCCATCTTTTGTTGGTACTTTCTTCGGTCATACTTTAAAATATGTAGAAGGTCATAATACCCCGGCTTTAGAGTTTGATTGCAAAGTTATTTTTGCCATGTTCCGTTATCTGTTAGATAAAAAACTGGATCTGCAACTGGCAAAACGCATGATACCGGTAATTTATCAGCATCCCAAAATGGATTTTGATTCGGTATTGGTAAGCATAGGTTTCAAACATATTACCAAAGAAGATTTGCTGGCTAAGGTTCCTTTTTTGAAAAAGAAATTTGCCGAAATACATGTTTCCAAATTGAATGAACATGTAGAAAAGAACTGGATAATGGGACAATTAAACAGCCAGGCTGTTGGAAATGTAAATTTAACTGAGTTTTCAGAAATAGTTTCAAGTTTATAATTTTAAATTATAGAAATGGCATAAGTAAAAAGTTTTCAGATTTTGCCGGTAAAGGCAAGCCTGAAACTTCAAACTTCAAATAACAAATAGAATGAACGAAGATTTTTTCCAGGGATATAAGGGATCAGCCCTCGAAGTGCTGAAAAATTTTAATGTACGTGTTTGGGGTCAAACCGTTGTAAACACCCGTCGTGGTACCTTTACCGGGACGGTGTTGCCACGTGCAGAAAACGACGACGATAAACATATCGTATTAAAAATTCCTACCGGATATAATGTGGGTATTGATATTCATACCATCATTGATATGAAGGAAACCGGTTATAAAAAAGCCAATTACAAGATACCCGAAAGAGAATTTCCCTATACTCCAGGATTGCCGAGTGTAAAACTGCTTGGAACCGGTGGTACCATTGCTTCCCGCCTCGATTACCGTACCGGAGCCGTTATCCCTGCTTTTTCGCCGGGCGAACTGTACGGAGCCGTACCCGAACTTGCCGGAATCTGTAACCTGAAAACAGAAAAACTGTTTGCAGTATTCAGCGAAAACATGGGACCAGAACAGTACAAGAAACTGGCAATTGCCATTGGCAAAGAAATAGAAAACGGAATTGACGGGATAGTAATCGGACATGGTACCGATACCCTGCATCATACCGCTGCTGCGCTTACTTACATGGTACAAGATTCACCCATTCCTATCGTATTGGTAGGCTCTCAACGTTCGAGCGACCGTCCGAGTAGCGATGCTGCCCTGAATCTTATGCATGCAACCACCGCAGCCGGACATGGCGACATTGCCGAAGTAATGGTATGTATGTTTGGACCTACTTCCGACGAATACGGTTTCCTGCATCGCGGAACACGTGTTCGTAAGATGCACTCTTCCTATCGCTCCACTTTCCGTACCATTGGCGATACCCCGGTAGCTACCGTTACCCGCCAGGGAGTTAAACCTATCAAGGAAATTTACAATCATCGCCGTAACGACAAAAAAGTAACCATTAAACCTTACTTCGAAGAAAAAGTAGCCATCATATATTACTATCCAAACATGCAGCCCGATATGATAGATTCGTTGGTTGACAACGGATACAAAGGCATCATCATTGCGGGCACCGGGCTGGGACATGTTAATAAACCGCTATATCCTGCTATCGAACGTGCAGCAAAGAAAGGTGTGCACATGTATATGACTGTACAGACCTTATGGGGTTATGTGCACATGTTTGTGTATGATACCGGCCGCGACCTGATGGCAAAAGGCATCATCCCTACCGAAAATATGCTTCCCGAAGCCGCCTATATTAAATTAGGATGGGTGCTTGGACAAACCAACGACCCTGAAGAAGTAAGGCGTATGATGCTTACTCCTATCAACTATGAAACTACCGAACGCGAGCCTTACAATGGCTATCTTGTTTATCAGGGTGGAGTTCCGGAAATAGAAGAATTTATTCGTAAAGTACACAAATAGTTCAAAGCGGTAATAACTACAAAAACCTGTACCCGCCATTATAAATAATGAACACCAAACAATTGTCGTATAATCGAATTTAAACAACTCAGGAATAGAACACGGGGATTTTTGCTGATGCCAACGAATTTTAGATCTCTTTATATTTTTATCAGCGTTTATCTGTTTTATCCATGGAATCTGTGTTCCATTCTTTTCTGATATACGACATTCTATTTGCCCAATTACTTTCAAAAGTAAGAATTGTATCAATGAAAAGTGTCGGTTGTATCTTTTATTTATGATGCGTTCTTTTAATGTTTCATAAATTGTAAACATATAGTTTAAATCATTAAATATCCTGTTTATATAAAACAATATTCTGTTTATATATATAAACTTCCAGTTTGCAGTAATAAACTTCCAGTTAATTTTATTAAATATCCTGTTTGTAATATTAAATAAACATTTTCCCAATATAAATTTCCAGATTGTGTAAATAAACATTCAGTTAATTAAATTAAACATTCTATCAACAAATTTAAACATTGCAGTTATTTTTACTATCTTTGTATTTGTTAAAAACCCCTTCGTCATGAGCATACACATCGGAAAACTAATCAAAGAATACTGCTACGAGCACCGGATTTCTATTCATAAACTGGCAACAGGCATGAACTTCACCCCACAGGGTGTTTACCGCATGCTTCGCTCGTCCGACATGAAAATCAGCTATATCCGTAAATATTCAGAGCAGCTTGGGCATAATTTTTTCCTTGACCTTGCATCCCAGCCTCAGTCTGCCACCTCCGTAACCGAATATCCGGCACTGCTAAGGGAGCTTGAACAGCTTCGCCAGCGCAATTTTATGCTCGAACAGGAGAATTCCTACCTGAAACAAATCAATGAGTTGCTTAAAGTAGGCAAAAGCTAACCGGGAAACCCAATAATTGACCGGCATAGCCGGTTTTCTCATAACTTAGTGCTCCTTAATGGTTAAAAAATGTCGGGCCAGGCCGGGCGTAGTCGAGGTCGGTTTATTATCCGTTTAAATTTTCTATTTTTGTACAAAATATTTACGAATGAAAACCATTGTAGTACTCACTGGTGCAGGCATCAGTGCCGAAAGTGGCATCAAAACCTTTCGCGACAGCGGCGGACTCTGGGAAGAGTACCGTGTGGAAGATGTTGCTACCTACGAAGCATGGGAACGTAATCCAAAACTTGTATTAGATTTTTACAACCAGCGCCGCAAACAGTTGTACCAGGTACAGCCCAATGCCGCTCACTATGCCCTGGCGCAACTCGAAGAAAAGTTTAACGTACACGTCATCACCCAGAATGTGGACGATCTGCACGAACGTGCCGACAGCAAAAATGTCCTCCATCTGCATGGAGAGCTGAAGAAAGTCCGTAGTACGGTGGACGAAAACCTGGTTTACGACCTCGACGGATGGGAACTGCACTGGGGCGACAAATGCGAAAAGGGGAGCCAGCTCCGTCCACATATCGTTTGGTTTGGTGAAGCGGTGCCCAACATTGTTCCTGCCGCCGAAATAAGTGAAAAGGCAGATATTTACCTTGTCATTGGCACTTCTCTTAACGTGTATCCTGCTGCAGGTTTACTCAACTATGTTTACCCCGACCGTCCCAAATATATCGTAGATCCCAATGATGTTACGGCAAATCATATCCGCAATCTTTATCACATTAAAGAAAAAGCCGGTGTTGGCGTTCCGGCTCTGGTGGACAAATTGCTTGCCGATGGATAGGAAAACGGCTCTGGTGAAATTGCAGAAATTCTGTGCATATCAGGAGCGTTGCGAGTTCGAAATACTTGCAAAGCTCGGCGAATGGGAACTAAATGCTAAAGATATTGCCCGGGTTATGTCGCAGTTGAAGGAGGAGAATTTCTTTAGCAATACTCGTTTTGCCGAGGTGTTTGCCGGTGGAAAATTCCGGATGAAATGCTGGGGAAGGTTAAAAATTGCGGATGAACTTCGCAAGCGACATATCAACGAAAAAGATATTACTTTTGCACTCCAACAAATCAGCCCTGAGGATTATCGCGAAGCACTGAAACAACTGCTCGTTAAAAAAGCTGCTGAACTGCACGAGGAAGATGATTTCACACGAAATGGCAAACTGGCAACTTATGCCATGTCGCATGGATATGAAACCGGATTAGTTTGGGAAACCATTAAAATGCTTAAAGTAAGCTAAAGTTTGAAATGCTTAAAGTACTTTAGGTACTAAAATATAAACGATGACCAACATAAAAGAATTACAGAAAAGGTTAGACGACCTGAGGAGGTTCCTTTGACCTGGATGGCAAACTAAAACAAATTGCCGACGAGGAAGCTCTTACGCAGGCTTCCGGTTTTTGGGACGACCCAAAAGCTGCTGAACAGGTTTTAAAATCTATTCAATTAAAGAAAAAATGGACAGATTCCTGGCAACAGGCAAAAGACCGCCTCGACGACCTGCAAATTTTAAACGATTTTTACTTAGCAGGCGAAGGTAGCGAAGCCGAACTGGAAACAGTCGCCAATTCAGTGCTTACACTGATAGAAGAGCTTGAGTTCCGGAATATGCTCCGTAACGAGGAAGATATTCTTGGTGCTGTTTTAAACATTAATCCTGGTGCAGGTGGCACAGAGAGTCAGGACTGGGCACAGATGCTTATGCGAATGTACATTCGCTGGGGTGAACTTAATGGCTATAAGGTGAAGGAACTCGATTTCCAGCCAGGCGATGTGGCAGGACTGAAATCTGTTTCCCTCGAGTTCGAAGGTGATTATGCCTTCGGTTACCTCAAAGGTGAAAACGGCGTGCACCGCCTGGTACGGCTTTCGCCTTACGATGCCAACAACCGCCGCCACACCTCTTTTGCTTCGGTGTATGTTTATCCTGTTGTTGATGATAATATTGAAGTAGAAATAAATCAGTCAGACATCACCTGGGATACTTTCCGCTCAAGCGGTCCCGGCGGGCAGAATGTAAACAAAGTAGAAACAGCAGTCAGGCTGAAGCACGAGCCTACCGGCATCGTCATTGAATGTCAGGTTACCCGTTCGCAATTGCAAAACCGCGAGAAAGCATTGCAGATGCTGCGTTCACAGTTGTACGAAATAGAATTGCGTAAACGAAGGGAAGCCCAGGCAGAAATCGAAAGCAACAAGAAAAAGATAGAATGGGGTTCGCAAATACGCAGTTATGTACTGCACCCTTACAAACTGGTAAAAGATGTCAGAACCGGTTGTGAAACCTCCGATGCTCAGGGTGTGCTCGACGGCGGACTGAACGCTTTCATCAAGGCATACCTGATGGAATTTGGGAATATTTAAACCTTCCAGAGTGCGAAGCACCTGGAAGAGTTTTAAAAAAGAGTTCAAACGAAACAAACTTTAGTCCTTTAGACTTTTGAAGGTTTACAAAATTTTTTATCTTTGTAGGGTAATTAATTTTTTTTGCCATGAAAACCCGTACTGAAAAGGACACGATGGGAACCGTGGAAGTTCCTGCCGACAAATACTGGGGTGCACAAACCCAGCGTTCGAAAGACAATTTTAAAATAGGCGATGGCAGCATGCCCCGCGAAATAATTTACGCTTTTGCTTACCTGAAAAAAGCTGCTGCACTCACCAATTTCGAGTTAGGTGTCCTTCCCAAAGAAAAATGCGACCTTATCTGCCAGGTATGCGACGAAATTCTGGAAGGTAAGCTCAGCGACCAGTTTCCATTGGTTGTTTGGCAAACAGGAAGCGGTACCCAAAGCAACATGAATCTGAACGAAGTGATTGCCAATCGTGCCCATGTGTTGCATGGCGGAAATCTGGGAGATGAGAAAAAATTCATCCATCCCAACGATGATGTCAACAAAAGTCAGTCATCCAACGACACTTTCCCTACGGCAATGTCTATCGCAGCTTATAAAATGGTAATGGAATGCACTCTTCCCGGAGTGGAAAAACTGAAGAATACCCTTGCGGCTAAATCGGAGGCTTTTAAAGATATTGTAAAAACCGGTCGCACTCACATGATGGATGCCACTCCGCTTGCGTTGGGACAGGAGTTTTCGGGCTATGTGTCGCAACTGGAACATGGCATCAAAGCTTTAAATAACACCTTGGATCATCTTTCGGAGCTTGCCCTTGGTGGAACTGCCGTAGGAACCGGACTCAACACGCCCAAAGGTTACGATGTGCTGGTAGCAAAAATAATAAGTGAGCTTACCGGTTATCCGTTTAAAACGGCTCCCAATAAATTTGAATCTCTCGCAGCACACGATGCCATTGTGGAAACTTCCGGGGCTTTAAAGACTTTGGCTGTAAGCCTGATGAAAATAGCTAACGACACCCGTCTGCTCGCTTCGGGTCCCCGCTGCGGCATAGGAGAAATAAAACTTCCGGAGAATGAACCAGGCTCTTCCATCATGCCTGGGAAGGTAAATCCTACCCAAAACGAAGCCCTGACGATGGTTTGTGCCCAGGTGATTGGTTGCGATGCTGCCATTACCATTGCCGGAACCCACGGACACCTCCAGTTGAATGTTTTTAAGCCGGTAATGATTTATAATCTGCTTCTATCAGCCCGTTTGCTTGGTGATGCCTGTGTCTCCTTTAACGATAACTGTGCCATTGGTATAGAACCTAATCTGCCGTTTATCAAAAAGAACCTTGAAAACTCACTGATGCTGGTAACGGCATTAAATACCCATATAGGATACGAAAACTCGGCTAAAATTGCCAAAAAAGCCCATAAAGAAGGTAAAACTTTGCGTGAAGCCGCCATTGAATTGGGTTTGCTTACCAATGAGCAGTTTACACTCTGGGTTAACCCGGCAAAGATGGTATAGGAAGATCATAATAATAAACGCTCAAGTTGAGTGTTTTTTTTATTTTGGCATGTTTTCTTTTTTCCATGCTCCATATCGTTTCCCGGTCTTTTCCATCGCATTCAGGATGGAGTTTGCCCAGTAGTTCCTGAAGCCGATGCCTCCGGGTTTGCTGGTTATTCTTTCCGTAATAAGCACCTTATTGGTTGCTATATCAAAGAATGTTACAAACATATTTGCCTTTTCGCCTGCTTTATCGAGGCTTTCCATGATAAACACAATGCCAATGCCGGTTCTATCGCCCACCTTATATCCTGATACTATTTGTTGTACGATATTTTCGTTCAAGGTAAGCCGGTCGTCGGGATTATCCGAAACCAGGTTGTTTACGTCCGAAAGCTGGTTCTGAGCTTTTACAACCGTTAAATCGTATTCCACAGATTTTTTTCTGATAAATTTACCAATACAAAACTTTTCTTTTTCATTTACCATCAAATTATTAATGGATTCAAAATATATGTCTTTAATTTTGGGTACATCTGTAAAACCTGTCGAACCAATCAGTTTTACATGGGAGAAGTCAATTCCGTAAAAAACAATATCAGTAGTCGTAAAAATTTCACTGATGGTGTTTTGTGCATGGGTTGTCGTTTCGCACAAAACAAAAACGAACAACAACAAAATTAATTTTTTCATATTCAAGTGTTTGATAATTAGTCAATCTTTAAGTTTGTTTTTGTATAATATCCTTGCTAAATAAAATTTCCTTTTATTATATTTTCATTGTAAAGCATCAATTCATCAATGCGTGTAAACTGAGTCTTTTTTTTGATTAAAATGTTTATTTGTATTTTTACAAAAGGATTAATAATTGCAAAATTAAAAAATTGCAAAAGAGATACAATATTTTTGAATAATTTGTTTCAATGCAAAATAGGCTTGGGCAGGTTTTTCAAGCTGCAGCCAGAAGCGTTTTAGTATAATTTTCATGTTGCATTGAACAATGCCGTTTTTACGGCTGAAAAATGAAATTGTAATTTGAATAATTATTTTTAATAAAAAAGGCATACTAAAACAGCATGCCTTAATTTACCGGATTGAAAAAAATTATTTATACACGTTTTTTGCAAAATATTTGGCAACAATTGTTCCTGCAAATTCATAAGCTTTCAGCAACCGGTAACCCGAATCGAAATCAAAACCCGCTGCACCTCCACCGGCAATTTTATTAACGGTGAATTTAGCCACTTCTGCTTTAGGATTTGCAGTTTCAATAATGGTAACTTCAATGTCAATGCTTGCATCCTTACGGACAACTCCAACATTAAAACCTGGTTCGAGAAAAACTGTACGTACAATCATAGTATATTTTGCCTTTTTAAAATCAGAACTTACTTTAATACCTTTATTAACAAGAAAATTATTAAAGTTAGTTTCAAATCCCGGCTGAAACTTTTGTTTTTTATCATTATTCCATGCAACAATCCATTTATCGCCTTTTCCAGCTTCCTTTTTGTTGTACTCCTCAACTTTACTCTTAGTGTATTCATCTTCCTTATCAAATTTTCCTACAGCCATTCCATCGTAAGAAAACGAAATCAGAATTTCTTTTTCAGCCTTCAACTGGGCGGGGTCGCCCGAAACCAATTTAACTTTCTGAGCATTTAAAGTGAAAGCTGAAACAATAAAAACGCTCATAGTCATTAGGATAACAATCTTTTTCATTGTCGTGAATTATTAGGTTAATACTTAATGATTGAAGGCATAAATTAACTACAATATTTTCGATTTTCTGATATTTTATTTGTTTTTTTATAACTTATTAAAAAAAATAATTTTAATGGAAAAATAGTATTTTTGAAAATTATTCAAAAAGATGACAGTGCTGGATGGTATTAAAGCCCCTGTAAAAACGCAATTAGAAGCGTTTGAACAATCTTTCAGAAAGAGCATGCAAAGCAATGTTCTGCTTCTTGATAATATTACTAGGTACATCCTTCGCAGAAAAGGCAAACAAATGCGTCCGCTTTTCGTGATGCTGAGTGCCAATATTTGCGGGGGAATAAATGAAAGCACTTTTCGTGCAGCATCTCTCATCGAACTGCTACATACGGCTACCCTGGTTCACGACGATGTAGTGGACGATTCCAATGAACGCCGCGGTTTTTTCTCTATCAATGCTTTGTGGAAAAATAAAATAGCTGTTCTTGTAGGCGATTACCTGCTTTCAAAAGGTTTGCTGTTATCACTTGACAACAATGATTTTAACCTGCTAAAAATTGTTTCGGAAGCCACAAGGCAAATGAGTGAAGGCGAGTTGCTTCAAATTGAGAAAGCCCGTCGTCTCGACATACGCGAAGACGTATATTTTGAGATCATCAGTAAAAAAACAGCCTCTCTCATTGCTTCCTGTTGTGCCTGCGGAGCTTTTTCGGCTGGTGCTGATGCATCTGTGGTTGAGAAAATGCACAGTTTTGGCGAAAAAGTTGGTATTGCCTTTCAAATCAAAGACGATCTTTTTGATTATGAAAAAAGCCGGGAAACCGGAAAGCCCAACGGAATTGACATAAAGGAGCAGAAAATGACCCTGCCTTTGATTTATCTGCTCGAAAACAGTACCTTTATTGAAAAACGAAGAATCATCAACATCATAAAAAACCATAACAGGGATGTTGTTAAAGTAGCCGAAATTATTCAAAAGGTAAACCAAAGCGGGGGAATAGCTTACACCCGTCAGAAAATGGCAGAGTATCGGCAGGCGGCACTGGATATTTTACACCAATTCCCTGAAAGCCCTTCACTACAAGCGATGGAGCAATTGGTTCTTTATACTACTGAACGAAAAAAATAACGAATCTTAGCGAGCTTTTTCCAGTGTAAATCCAAAGGTAGTACCCACGCCCAGGGTGCTTCTTACATTAATGGTTTGCTTGTGGGCTTCAATAATGTGTTTTACGATAGCTAACCCCAACCCAGAGCCTCCCTGGTCGCGCGAACGGGCTTTGTCGGTACGGTAAAACCGTTCAAAAACACGGGAGAGTTCCTGCTCGGAAATTCCCACCCCATTGTCGGTAACCTCTACCAGGACGTGCTCGTCCATATCAAAAAAGCGGATACGGGTTTTCCCTCCTTCCACCCCGCAATATTTTATAGAATTATCAACCAGATTAATAAATACCTGTCTGATTTTCTCACGGTCGGCACTCACCGGGATTGGTTTGTCGGAACCATTGTCGAGGGTAATAAACATCTTTTTCTTTTTGGCTTTTATCTCGAGAAATTCAAGTACTTCCCTTGACAAAGAAACAACATCAAATTTTTGAAAATTGACTTTAAGTTCCCCTGATTCGAGATGCGCAATGGCTTCGAGATCTTCTACTATGGCAATCAGGCGGTTTATACTTTTATTGGTGCGCTTCAGGTATTCACGGTTGATAGTGGGGTCTTCCAGCCCGCCGTCGAGCAGGGTTAACACATATCCCTGCAAGTTAAAAATTGGCGTTTTCAGTTCGTGCGAAACATTACCCAGAAATTCTCTTCGGTACAATTCCTGCGTTTTCAAATCCTCAATTTCTTTGCTTCTTTCTTTCGCCCATTCGGTTACGTCCTGGTTAACTTCTTCAATATCCGATTTTAAAGCTATTTTCTTTTTTGCATTTTCAGGAACTTTCAGGTGCCGGATGGTTTTGTATATGAGCCTGATTCTGTCTAAAATGAAGCGCTGCAACGAATAATAAAAGAAAAAATAAGAAAAGCCCAAAATAGCCAAAGCCGTTATCAGCATTGCAAGTTCTAACGAAATGCCAATAACCAGTTTAAAAAGGGAGAAGCAAAGGATGAAAACCACTACAACTAAACTTGCGTTTATGAATGCCAGGATTTTCGGGTTGGAATATTTCATTATATGATTATCTGATATCTTACCTAAAGAAATTTATTAATAAAAATTTCTTTGCGCTCCTTTGCGAAAAACTCAGCAATTCTCCGCGGTTTAAATCTTTTTTACCGCAGAGGACGGGAAGAATTACGCAGAGAAAACCGCAGAGAAAACCGCAGAGCCTGCTTTGTTGAAAAAATAATGTATCATAAAAGAATCATTAATATTTTTCTTCATAGATTATGGTTTTATACTTTTTAGGCAGAAAAACGGATAATCATTTTTCATTATTCCTCGTATTTATAACCTACTCCTTTAACGGTTCTGATGTTATCAATGCCAATTTTTTCACGGATTTTGCGCACATGGACATCAATAGTCCGGTCACCAACAATTACATCGTTTCCCCAAACCTTGGCAAAAATTTCTTCTCTTGTGAATACCTTATTGGGTTTTGAAGCAAGGAGCATCAGAAGTTCAAATTCTTTTTTGGGTAAAATAATTTCTGTCCCGTTTTTTTCGACAATAAATCTTTCTTTATCAATAACCATGTCTTTGAGTTGCAACGATGAGGCGCTACCCGTTTCGGTTTTAAACCTCCGGAGCAAAGCCTGAATACGGCTGATTAAGACTCTGGGTTTAACTGGTTTAGTAACATAATCGTCGGCACCGGCTTCAAATCCGGCAATCTGGGAATAATCTTCACCGCGGGCTGTCAGAAAAATTATTACGGCATTTTGCAATTGGGGAATTTGTTTGATTTCCCTGCAAGCTTCCATGCCGTCCATCTCAGGCATCATCACATCAAGAATTATCAGATGAGGACATTCTGTTTTGGCAACTTTAACGGCTTCCATTCCGTTTCGGGCTGTAAAAACCTGAAAACCTTCTTTTTTCAGATTATAACCCAGAAATTCAAGGACGTCTTTTTCATCGTCAACCAGGAGAATTTTTATTTGTTCGTTATCCATACCGGTCAATTACTTTTGATGAAGAATAGCAGGTTTGCAAAGATACTTTTTTTTAATCGGTTAATTAACTTGTTGGTTAATTTTATGTTAAGTTTCACTTAGCTGCCAGTATCAAGGAGATTACTCTGTTTTCACAAGGAAGTAACTTTTTTTGCCTTTCTGTATCAGCAGGTAAGTATCGTTAAGCAGGTTCTGCCGGTTTACGATAAAAGTGTCGGTTATTTTTTCCTTATTTATCAGTATTGCCCCTTCTTTGATTAAGCGGCGTGCTTCGCTCTTTGACGGGAAAATACCGGTAATATCTGAAAGGAAATCGGCTATGGGAATGTCTTTTTCGAGTTCGGTACGGCTGAGTTTCGAAATGGGTACGCCCTCAAAAACGGAAAGAAAAGTAGCCTCGTCAAGGTTTTTCAGCATAGCGGTAGTGCCTTTACCGAAAAGAATTTCTGAGGCTGCCAATGCCTGCTGAAAATCATTTTCAGAATGAACCCTGATGGTGATGTCTTTGGCAAGATTTTTCTGTAGAATCCGAAGGTGGGGAGCCTGTGCATGATTTTTTGCCATTTCCTCCACTTCTTCCTTACTGAAAAGGGTGAAAATTTTAATGTATTTAAGAGCATCATCATCAGAAACATTGAGCCAGAACTGGTAAAAATGGTAAGGAGATGTCTTGGCAGCATCAAGCCACACATTTCCGGTTTCGGTTTTTCCGAACTTTCCACCATCGGCTTTGGTAATCAGTGGGCAGGTAAGAGCAAAGGCTTCTCCTCCGGTTTTACGCCTGATGAGTTCGGTGCCGGTAACTATGTTGCCCCACTGGTCGGAGCCTCCCATCTGGAGTTTGCAGTTTTTATTTTCATATAACCATAAAAAATCATAGCCTTGCACCAATTGATAGCTGAATTCGGTAAACGACATGCCTTCGCCGCTTTCGCCGCTCAGACGTTTTTTTACCGAATCCTTCGACATCATATAGTTTACGGTAATATGCTTACCAATGTCGCGGATAAAAGAAAGAAATGAAAAGGTTTTCATCCAGTCGTAGTTGTTCACCATTTCGGCACGGTTGGGTATATTTCCGTCAAAATCAATAAACTTTACCAGTTGTTTTTTGATGCATTCCTGGTTGTGCCTCAGTACATCTTCGCTAAGCAAGTTTCGTTCTTCATTTTTACCCGAAGGATCGCCTATCATGCCAGTGGCGCCACCTACCAGAGCTATGGGTTTGTGTCCGGCAAGCTGAAAGTGTTTTAACATCATTATTGACACAAGATGACCGATATGAAGCGAATCGGCAGTAGGATCAATTCCAACGTAGGCTGATGTAATTTCTTTGTTCAGTTGTTCTTCCGTTCCTGGCATCAAATCGTGTATCATGCCCCTCCAGCGTAGTTCTTCAACAAAATTCATGGATTAAAATTTTTGCAAAGATATAAAAAGGGAATCATGAGAAGTTTTGGACATGTATAAATGGATTATATCGCCACACGGTAGGGGTACCTGTCTGTCTACAGCTTACTGTGTAGACATATTTTTTTGTTTAGATAGCATCTAACCGTATATCAAATTTTTCAAAACTCTATTTTATAGCTTAATATTGGGATTTCAGAAACTCTTCAATGATATTTTCCACACTTATGCCTTCGGCTTCGGCTTTGTAGTTGCGCACAATGCGGTGGCGGAGTATGGAGGAAGCCACTGCCTGTACATCTTCAATGTCGGGAGAGTATTTCCCGTTGATTGCAGCATGGCATTTAGCCCCCAGGATAAGGTATTGCGAAGCCCTTGGACCGGCTCCCCAGTTAAGGTAGGCTTCGGCAAAAGGATGCGCTCCGGCGGCACCCCGGCGGGTTTTTGAAGCCAGCGTAACGGCATATTTAAACACGTTATCCGTTACCGGTATTCTGCGTACAAGATTTTGGAAAAACTGTATTTCTTCGGCGGTTAAAATCACATTCAGTTGGGCTTCGTACTGGGCGGTAGTTTGTTTCACCACGTTCAATTCTTCTTCAAATGAAGGGTAATCAAGCCAGATATTGAACATAAAACGGTCGAGCTGTGCCTCTGGAAGTGGATATGTTCCTTCCTGCTCTATTGGGTTTTGGGTAGCCAGCACAAAAAAAGGTTCGGCAAGCTGGTATGAATTGCCTGCAACGGTTACTGATTTTTCCTGCATGGCTTCCAGCAGTGCGCTCTGGGTCTTGGGTGGGGTGCGGTTAATTTCGTCGGCAAGAATAATATTCGCAAACACAGGACCTTTAATAAACCTGAACCTGCGATTTTCGTCCAGTATTTCCGTACCGATAATATCGCTGGGCATAAGGTCGGGTGTAAACTGTATGCGGTTATAACTCAATCCGAGAACTTTCGAAAGGGTATTTACCATAAGCGTTTTTGCCAGTCCGGGAACCCCAACCAGCAATCCGTGCCCCTTACTGAAAATACAGATAAGGAGGTTTTGTATCACCTCGTCCTGCCCTACTATCACCTTGGCAATTTCAGAACGGAGTGTGCTATATTTTTCATGAAATGCTGCAAAAGCATTTACGTCGGATGAATAATTCATAGTGTTGTAAAAAAGTTTTCCGGGGTTAATTAGTCCATCTATAGGTAAAATTGCAATCCCTATAATCTTCGTTAATGCTGATGTATGTTTTTTGTGTTTTGTCTTTTATCCAGCCGCTGATCATTTCCTGTTTTTTCCCATCGAGAGCCCATTGCTGGAAGCGGGTGTAATCATCCTTTAGATTGGCTTTATGCGGAGTTGTACGTATTTTCAGGTAAAGAATACGGTAAGCCTGCTTTCCGTCATCCGAAACCATTGCAACGGGGTTTGAGATTTCTCCTATTTTCAGTTTGTCAATAACAAAAAACATTTTGGCGTCCAACTGGCTTGCTTCGAAACGAGTATTGCCGGTAGCATTATTCACCATCATGCCTCCGTTCATTTTCGAAGGATCGTCGGAGTATTTTTGTGCTGCTTTTTCGAAGGTTATCGTATTTGCACGAATGAGTTTTGCAATACTGTCGAGGTAAGTGTTTGCCGAGGCAAGGTCATAAGGCGAAACTTTGGGCTGGATAAGGATATGTCTTGCATTTATATAATCGCCTTTACGATCAATCAACTGAATAATATGGAATCCTGCCGGAGTTTTTATTACGTTGGAAACTTCGTTGGGTTTTAAAGAAAAGGCAGCCGCTTCAAACTCGGGATACATTTCGCCTCTTCCAAAAGAGCCTAATTCACCTCCCTGTTTAGCCGAGCCGGGGTCTTCGGAGTAAAGGATGGCGAGGGTTGAGAATTTTTCCCCGTTCAATATTCTTTTGCGTAATGTATTAATCTTGTCCTTTGCTTCGTTAAGGGCTTCGTCGCTTATTGGCGGCTGCTTTACTATCTGTCCTATTTCGTATTCTGTTTCCACAAAGGGAATGCTATCCTGGGGCAAACGGTTAAAAAATGTCTTTACCTCGGTGGGAGTAACTTTGGCATCGGCAGTAATTTTTGAATGTACCTGGTCTATCATCAACTGATCGCGGATAAGGTCGTGCAGTTCATCTTTGATTTCTATAAGCGATTTCTGATAAAACTCTTCCAATTTCTCCTGCGAGCCAAACTGTTGAATATAATAACGCATGCGTTGGTTCATAGTGCCTTCAATCTGACTTTCGGTTACCTGTATGCTATCAAGCTCTGCCTGGGTCAGCATGAGTTTATCGAATAACAGGTTTTCGAGAAACTGGCAGCGCATAGAGGATGCATTCCCTATGCTTCCCTGCATACGGTATTGCACGTATTGTGTTTCGATATCAGATTTTAATACTATTTTGCTTCCTACCGTAGCAACAACCTCGTCAATAACCTGGCTGAATACCGGTGTACAGTATAAAAAAGCAGAAAGTATTATACAAATTACAAAGAGGCTTTTTTTCATCAATTGGAGATATTATTTAATAGATTTGGAAATCTTTTTCTTTCCTGGCTTTTTCAAAAACCTCATTCTGCATTTTGTTTACAAGACTGAGTTTTCGTTTGTTAAGAATAATTTCACGGATGTTTCTTTTTTCAAAATCAAGGGGTGAGATGCTTTCTTTTTCTTTAAAATCGCGGACAGCAATAACAAAGAAATGAGTAGAATCGTTGATTTCAATAAAATTATTTTTCTTTTGTAAATCTTCCCGCGAAATATTTTTTACCGGAAGCATTCTTTCAATATCATCGGGCGAAAGCCAGTTTTGGTCAGTTACGGAATAATTTAGAGCATTTTCCTGGCAAAATTCTTCCAGTTTTAGTCTGTCAGATTCTTTTGTTGAAAGCATCAGACGTTTTACGGTACGAATTGCCGAAAATCCGGAATTAAATTGTGCCCAATTTATCAGGATAATATTTTGGCGCAACTGGAAATCAGCAGTATGTTCCTGATAGTATTTTTTAATTTCGTCGAATGGTACTGTAGTATCGAGTTTTTGACGAATAAGTTCGGTTTCATATTGATAAACTAGCAGGGAATTCCGGTAATTTTCAAGTTGTTCAGTAAAGTCCTTCTGGTCGCTTGGCAGGTTTGCCTCTGCCTGGTTAAGAAGTGCCTGCTGCCTGAGCCAGTTATTGATAAAATTCTTTACGATATTTACACTGTCCTTTGGGTGGCTTCCTTTGGGAACCACCCCCTTAAGGTCGGAACGGTAAAGATAATTATCATATGCCCTTGCAATTATATCCTCCTTGTTACCAGAATGAAAATAATGGCAGGAAGAAAGAAAAACAGCCAATATGAAACCCCATTTCTTCAAATCGTTATTCTTTAATTATCGAATTAAAAACTTCCTTGTTAACAGAGATAGGATATTTTTGGCGTAAAGATTTTATCCATTCTTTTTCAAGATAATTTTGGTAGTCGGCAGTAACCAGTCCTTTTATTTCACCAAGAAGTTTGGGTTCGGGTGGAATATTTTGGTGCACTGCGACAAAAATAGTTGTGTCTCCCGAAACAACGGGTTTGGTAACTGATTTTTCCCAGGCGATGCCATCAATTTGCGGGTTGTCGCCTTTACTAAATTTCTTATGGTCAATGCTTAAAACTACCGTGGAGTCGTGATTTATCGTTTTAAGTATTTCAGCTTCGTCTATGCCTTTGGAAGCCATTTTACGGGCTTTTTTCAAATCCTTGGAGGAAGTTTTTACCAATGTGTACACTGAGGCATCGAGACGGTTGCCCCACATATAATTGGTTTTGTTCTTGTTATAGTACTCCTGCAGACCGGTAGAGTCTTTCACAGCTTTCGACCATATTTTGCGATCGGTAAGGTCGAACAGTAAAATACCGTCGCGGTATTCTTTCATCAACGATCTGAATTCAGGGTATTTGTTTTCGAGTTGATTGTCTTCGTAAGCCAAACAGCTTTCGTCGGTAAATATTTTGTAAGCATTATCAATATATACCGCCAAGTCTTGTTTGTTCATACTTTTCTGGTTTTTGGAAATGTAATCTGCAAAATCTTTTTGTGTAAAGGTTTTATCGCCAAGCAGGAACAAGTTTTTGGTAAGTCCGGCGGCTTTAGCTACATCCCATTTGCCTGCAAAAACAGTGGTATCCATTACTTTTACGAATTCGTTTTTTGATTTCAGATCTTCGGTAAAGAAATATTCTTTTTTGATTTTATGGATAAGAGATTCTTTGCTTTTCAGGTTGCGGTCACTTTTTGCAAGTGCCTGTTTGAGTTCGGCTTTGGTTTCTTCAAAAGAGCCAATGGGTTTTCTATCAATGAGTTTTATTATATGCCAGCCAAAATGAGTTGAAAAAGGAGGGGTTACATCGCCTTTATTTTGTAATTTACTGATTTGGTATATAAAATCGGGAATCATACGATTCGAGCCGAACCAAGGCATAATTCCTCCTTTGGTAGCGGTACTTTTATCATCGCTAGTTTCTTTAGCCAGTTGGGCAAAATCAGTTCCGGAAGTTAATAATCCATAAATACTGTCGGCTTTGGCTTTTAAGTGGTCCATATCGGCAGAGGAAACGTTTTTAGGGTACAATAATAAAATATGTGCAATTTGTACCTTTCCCATTGCCGGCTTTTTATCAATAACTTTAATAAGGTGGTACCCGTAATCGCTGCGAACGGGCATTGAAATTTCGCCAACCTTTGTATTATATGCTCCATTTTCAAAAGGATACACCATATCGAAAGCCGAAAAATATCCGAGATCGCCTTTGTTTCCCGGTATGGTTCTTCCTCCTTTAATATCGTCTTTTGCCGATAAATCGTCGGAAAGTTCTACGGCTAAATTTTCAAATGTTTCTCCGGCAAGGATACGTTTTCTTATTTTCATAATCTTATTGTAAGCCTCAAGGGTATCTTTGGGAGGGGCATTTTTATCCAATTTTACAAGAATGTGGCTTGCCCTGATATCAAATTGCTTACGTGCATAGGATTCATCGAGCAAATATTTGTTTATGTCTTCATCAATTAGGTAGGGTTGGGCTAATTGTTTGCGATAGCCTGCAAGCTCGTCTTTGAAAGTCTTCAGTGTATCAAGTCCAAATTCTTCTGCCTCGAGTACCTTGAGTTTGAAATTAATATATAAATCAAGGTATTCTTCAAGCGATTTACGATCCATGGCATCGCCCTTGATGTTGTTTTTTTGGTAAATGTTAACAAAATCTGTTTTGGTAACTTTTTCTTTACCTACTGTTAACAGTGCCGGGTCCCTGTCCTGTGCATACATGGCAAAAGAAATAAAAACAAGGATTCCTGCGAAAAAGGTTTTCATAGCATTGAAAGTAGCATTATTCAGCATAGGTTTTATAATTTAATTGTTGAACGTTTTTTTATTGATAATATTTTGGTTGAGAAAATCAATTTGTTGTTAAGGAAATATTTTAACGGCTGTAATTGGGAGCTTCACGGGTTATGATAATGTCGTGGGGATGGCTTTCGGCGACGCCAGCAGCGGTAATTTTAATAAATTTTGCATTCTGGAGTGATTCTATATCGGCGGAACCTGTATAGCCCATACCTGCCCTGAGTCCTCCAACCATTTGGTGGATAACTTCCGATAAATCGCCTTTGTAAGGAACTCTCCCCACGATTCCTTCGGGGACCAGTTTTTTAATATCCTCTTCCATGTCCTGGAAATATCTGTCTTTTGAACCTTTCTGCATGGCTTCGAGAGAACCCATTCCACGGTACGTTTTGAATTTTCTCCCTTCAAAAATTATGGTTTCACCAGGCGATTCGTCCACCCCGGCAAAAAGAGAACCTGCCATGATGGTGCTGGCACCTGCCGCAATGGCTTTTACGATGTCGCCAGTATAGCGGATACCACCGTCGGCAATTACTGGAATTTTTGCACTTTTTACTGCCTGTGCAACATTATAAATAGCAGATAATTGTGGTACTCCTATGCCGGCAATGATGCGGGTTGTGCAGATAGAGCCGGGACCTATGCCCACCTTTATGGCATCAACACCTGCTTTCACAAGCGCTGATGCAGCTTCGGCAGTAGCAATATTTCCTACAACAAGCTGAATTCCGGGATATTTATTTTTTACTGCAACAATCATATTTATAACACCCTTTGAATGACCATGGGCTGTATCAATCACAATGGCATCTACTCCGTTTTTTACAAGTGCATCTACCCTGTCGAGCGTATCCTGGGTTACTGTTACTGCTGCTGCAACCCGCAAGCGGCCTCTTTCGTCCTTACAGGCATTGGGGCGGGCTTTTATCTTAATAATATCCTTATAGGTTATCAGCCCTATGAGTTTGTTGTTTTTATCAATTACAGGTAGTTTTTCAATTTTGTATTGTTGAAGAATATCGGCAGCTTTTTCAAAATCGGTAAATTCGGTTGTTGTAATTAAGTTTTTTTTGGTCATAATCTCGGCGATAGGTCGCAGAAGATTGCGTTCAAACCGGAGATCGCGGTTAGTAACAATTCCTACCAGTTCCTTGTTTTTGTTTATTACCGGGATGCCGCCTATTTTATTTTCCTTCATAAGCGCAAGTGCATCTTCAACCCTTGCATCTTCATGTAAAGTAACCGGGTCGAGTATCATACCGTTTTCAGCACGTTTCACCTTCCTGACTTCGTTTGCCTGTTCTTCTATGGTCATATTTTTGTGTAACACACCAATACCGCCTTCCTGTGCCATAGCAATAGCCATAACAGATTCTGTAACAGTATCCATAGCAGCACTTACAATAGGAATATTTAAACAAATATTTTTCGTGAAAAAAGTTGAAATGTTCACTTCACGGGGAAGTATTTCAGAATAAGCAGGTACAAGCAATACATCATCATAGGTAAGCCCTTCACCTGCAAATTTATCATTATTCAAAAACATACAACGTTGTTTTAATTGGCAAAAATAGGAAAAATAGCGCTTCCAATTTTTTTCCGGTTTTTTTTTAAAAAACATTTACAAAATTTTAACAAACTGAAATGCAGAAATATTTATTAAAATCACCCGGAAAGGTAAACATCCGGAATGTTTATTAAAACCGGAATGCTTAACAAAAATAGTACTTTTGCAAAAAAATACTGTTATGGACGAACGCCTGCTCGCTTTTGAAAAACTATTGCATATCATGGATACGTTACGGGAACAATGTCCGTGGGATAAAAGCCAAACCTTTGAGACGTTACGATACCTTACAATTGAGGAAACCTATGAATTATCGGACGCTGTCCTGGAAAAAAATATTGACGAAATTAAAAAAGAATTGGGTGATTTATTGCTACACATAGTTTTTTATGCCAAAATTGGAGAAGAGAAGAATGCTTTTGGAATAAAGGATGTAATTGACCATATCAATGAAAAACTCATCCGGCGGCATCCACATATTTATGGTGAAGTAGAAGCAAATGATGCGGAAACCGTAAAGAATAACTGGGAAAAAATTAAACTCAACGAAGGAAGAACATCCGTATTGTCGGGTGTGCCACAGGGATTGCCTGCCATAGTAAAAGCGTACCGCCTGCAGGAAAAAGCCCGTGGTGTGGGTTTCGATTGGGAAAATCCCGGACAGGTTTGGGACAAAGTAATAGAAGAACTAAAAGAGCTGAAAAGTGAAGTGGAAACTGATGCCCCGCATGTTGCAGTAGAAGCAGAGATGGGTGATCTGCTTTTTGCTTTAATCAATTATGCCCGTTTTATTTCTGTAAATCCCGAAGATGCACTCGAACGTACCAACCGGAAATTTATAAGCCGTTTTAAATACCTCGAAGAAAAAACTCTTAAAAAAGGAAAATCGTTGCACGACATGAGCCTGCAGGAAATGGATGTGTACTGGGAAGAGGCTAAACAAAAAGAAAACGAGGCTCTTTAAATAAAAGAACCTCGTAACGGTATTTCCTTTTTTTAGTGTTTGCTCAGATAATCGGCAACACCATCATGTGTAGGGCTCATTGCATCTTCCCCTTTTTGCCAATTGGCAGGACATACTTCTCCGTTTTCTTCAAAAAACTGGAGCGCATCCACCATACGCAATGTTTCATCCACGCTTCTGCCCAAAGGAAGATCATTAACTACCTGATGCCGAACTATTCCCTGTTTATCAATAAGAAAAAGGCCGCGAAGGGCAACAGGATCACCCTTGAATTCAATTTCATCGTCTTCATTATAGCTCCATTCGCCGGCAAGTACATCGTAATTTGCCGAAATGGTCTTAGAAAGATCAGAAACTATGGGATAGTTTACGCCTTTTATTCCTCCTTTGTTTCGTTCGGTGTTGAGCCATGCCCAATGTGAGAATTTAGAATCAATGGAACAACCTACCACTGCGACATTACGCTTTTCGAATTCAGCAAGTTTATCCTGAAAAGCAATAAGTTCTGTCGGACAAACAAAGGTAAAATCGAGAGGGTAGAAAAAGAAAATTACATGTTTTTTCCCGATATACTGTTCGAGTGAGAATTTTTCAACAAATTCTCCTCCGTTTATAACAGCATCTGCATCAAATAAAGGGGCTTTTTTGCCTACTAATACTGACATTTTTTTATTTTTTGGTTATTATCTGGTATAATTTAACTGATACATAATATAACCGGAATAGTGAAAAATTGTTTTGGGTTCAATTAAAAAAACTGTCCTGATATTTGCATTTATTTTGCATAAAAGTTGGTACGGATAGCAGAGGCAATTTTTTCAAACGCTTCGGGACTAAAGTGTAACTTTTTTCTTTTGAAATCCATATCGTATAAGGAATGAAGAGGTATAAGATGAATATGGGCATGGGGAACTTCCAATCCGATAACCGTTACACCGATTCGTTTGCAGGGTATAGTTTTTTCAATTGCGATTGCCACTTTTTTTGCAAAAATAAAGAACTCTCCAATGGTTATATCGTCAATATCAAAAATGTAATCTGTTTGCTGCTTGGGTATAACCAGCGTATGACCTTCAGCGAGAGGGTTTATGTCAAGAAAAGCTAAAAATTTTTCATTTTCAGCAACTTTGTATGCCGGTATTTCACCTTTTACGATTTTAGAAAAAATAGAAGTCATAGTTATACAGTATTAACGAGAAATTTCAATGATTTCGAAAGTAACTATTCCTGCTGGAACGGTAATCTCTACGGTATCGCCAATGGTTTTCCCCAGTAAGCCTTTGGCTATGGGAGAATTAACGGAAAGTTTACCGGCTTTAATATCGGCTTCGTTTTCAGGGACGAGCGTATAGCTTACAACCGTTCCGAATTTCAGATTTTTAATTTTAACAGTTGAAAGGATGAGAACTTTAGAATTATCCATTTTTTTTTCATCAATTATCCTTACGTTAACAATAACATCCTGAAGTTTGGCAATACGCATTTCGAGCATTCCCTGTGCATTTTTAGCAGCATCGTATTCTGCATTTTCGCTTAGGTCGCCTTTATCACGGGCTTCTGCAATTTGTTGAGAAATTAATGGTCTTTCAACAGAAATAAGCCGTGTGAGCTCGTCCTTTAGTTTTTGTAAACCTTCCTGTGTATAATATTTAATATTTCCCATATCTTCAAAAATAATAATAAGATAAAAAGACCCTTAAAAAAGGGTCCTTTTATATATTTGTGTTAAAAATAAAATATAACGATCAGTATCAGAAGTTGATTCTGGCTCCTATACTATGTGTTCCATCAAAATTATCCGTAGCGCGATATGAATAATCTACCGCAAAACTCGAACCTCTTTCTTTGTTAAAAGGTACCTGAACGGTAATACCTCCGCTCAATCCTTTGGAGGCATTAGATCTTTCAGGATTGGTAACCTTTTTGTCAATGCCTTCTTCGTAAGTATAAGCGCCTCTTAACATTAGGTACGATTTCATATCGTACTGCAAACCGGCTGTAAATTGGTCTTTTGTAAATGAGTTAGAGGTAAAACTTCCGGCTAAGGTTAAAAGATGTTCTTCAGCAAGGTGAATATCGTAGGCAGCTCCAATATTTAACTGAGAGGGTAGCTCAAAATCGGCAGAACGTTGTTCCACTGTATATTCTCCACTACCATTGGGAGAGGGAACACGTATTGATAAACCATCGCCTCTGAAACGCATGGTAGGTCCGATATTTTTCAGTGCAATACCAAATTTGATATTTTCTGTTTCGCCAGTTACGTATTGAATACCTGCATCAATAGCAACACCCATAGCACTTACGTCAGAAATTACTTCGGAAATTATCTTAAAGTTAATACCTCCGTAAATACTGTTGGAAAATGCTTTAGCGTATGCAACACCAATATTCAGATAATTGGGCGAAAAGGTACCAATTCCACCTTCGGGATTGTTAACTTCGGTAATTTCAATATCGCCGAATCGCATTGACATAATACTTATACCCAAGACTCCGGATTCGCTTACTTTGGAAGTAACCCCGAAATTATTGATATTAATGTCAGAACCTTTTAACCACTGTGTATTGGAAAAAATTAATTCTGTATGTTGTGTAAAAGCTATACCTGCAACGTTGCTGAACATAGATTCCAAACCGCGTACGTTAGAAACATTTACACCTCCCCAGCCGCTGCTTCGCGCCCAAGGATTAATGAGGAGTTCGCTGGCTCCTGCCTGACCTGATCTGTCCTTGTTTCCTGCCAAGGCTTCGTTTATAGGTAAAGTAAAATAAGCTACTAGCAATATTGCCAGGAAATATTTATAGATGTTTTTCATATTGTACATTATTTTAAATGTCTAAACATTGATAAAAATTAGAAAGCATTCAGGTCAATTGGACGTAGTGTACCAAACCATTTAATGATTTTTTCACCATAGCCTTCGGCTTTTACATGAATAAGATATACACCACCGGAGATAGGGATACCTGCAAAATTTTTCAAATCCCATTCAATTTCAGTTTGCATATCGTCTTTAGTAAACTGCCTTATAGTTGTACCGCTGAGATTATAAATGGTAACAACACACTTTTTAGGCAGATTTATAATTTTAATACGATTGTCTAACTGATTGGCTTCGTAATTACTGAATGCATAATAGGGATTTGGAACCACATTGATAAGATCAAGATCGCTTTTTGCCTTTTGCACATTTTTAGTTACTGTTGCAATATTTTCGGTGTTAAATACATATTTAGGATAGTTATTGTTATCGTTGTGCTGTATAGCCATCAAACTATCCAAAGGAACAGAATACCAGCGTTCGTAGGGTTTCGCTACGCGAAGCCGTACTTTCACATCGTTATCGAGCCAGTTTTGACCTCTTACTGCTATAGGTATATTTACCCACATACAGGTAGCATATGCCAAATCGCGCGGCGACAAAACACTGACCGGAATAAAATCTAACTTGGGAATAAGTATTTGCTTGCGGAGCTGAACACAGGCATCGTAAGCAGGATTTTCAAAGGTATTGGTCAAAGGACCCCTTTTTGCAACTATTTTGGCATGTGCCATAATGTACACAAAATGTCTACCGCCAAAAACAGGTTCTCCGCCACTATACAAGTTTGATGTAGGATTCCACAGCATATCTCTTCCGTTTTCGGAGCTCAGCCATGAATCTTCCCCAAACATGATATTCAACCGTTCGCCTGTTTCTATATTGATTGCATAGCCGGGGAACCATCCCATACCGGTAGCTGCAATATATGCAGGATTTTCAGGGTCGTTACTGGGTTGAGCATCTACGGGTGCAAAATTTCCGTTTTTATCTACAGAACGTCCAGCACGAATATGGAATTTTTTCACACCACCTTCGGCAAGTAAAAAATCAGGACATGTTTCAATTACGAGAGAACGTGTCCATTTTGATTTATCAGAAGTAAAAATAACATCCACACTACCAAAACTTTTGGCATTCCAAACTTCTTTTGATTTAAAAGAAATTGCTGGTGCAACAGGACTTTGTCCTTCATCGGTAAAGTTACCCTGAGCATTAATTGTCGGTCCGCAAGCAACCATATTATAAGGTGCCCATGTACCACCCAATACTTTTTCATAATCGGCGTTGGGGTCGTAAGCTATTCCTATGGGTGTACCATCAGTTCCAATTTTCATACTCCAGTCGTTATAAGCGGGATCGTTGTTATCGGCGGCGGTTCCCGAGCGAATCCAGTTTGTAGGTACAGGTCCATCTTCATCTGCTATGCCGGTAAGCCATCTTTTTGAGCTGTCAGCAAATTCTATTGAGGATTCGAGAAAACCGTTGTTAGGTACGAGCATTGCTGTTACGTCATTTAAGTCTGATCCGTCGGTTATTTTTCCAACGATGTAGACACTTGGATTGTAAACCTGGTTTACTTTAACTGAAAATCCCAAATCGAGGAAGAGTTTTTCATTATCGGTAAGAATTGCTTGCTTGGTAGCTCCTGATGGTTCGTAAAAAGGAACCACTTCGCCGGTGTTGTTATCAATTAAAGACCAGTTACCAATTTGTTTAACGGCGGTATCACCACCAGCATTTACAGTTTGTCCACTTACATTATAAAAAAGAGAGTCATAAAGTGTGTCGAAACGGATAGTGTAAGAACCGTTTTTTACGTTAAGAGGATCAATAACTTTAATCTGAATTGGAGTTTTTCCGTTTTGGTAAATCGGTTTGTATGCAATTGGATAGGTATCGGAACCATATACGTTATTCAATGAATCTGCGGGAGGTTTTGACATGATTTCGTTAATAGTTTCCTGAGCCAGGTCGAGTACCAAACCGCCATTTCCCTGACCCTGGATACGGGTAATAATAGGACCGTCGCCATAACTTGCTGATGGTGTTGTTTCGCCAATAGTTATATGGGGAATACCTGTATAAACTTTAATATTTTTACGTCCGGCGAGGTAAGGTTTCTTCTGACCTTTATAGGCAGAAGGATCGTTTGGATCGTAACGTTCATAATTATTATAGCCATAAGCAACAGCAAGATAATAATATTGCTTGTGGTTAACAAGAGCTTCGCCAGTAAATTTGTCTTCAGTAACTACAAATGAGTGAGATATTCCTTTATCTGCTCCATCAACTTCCATAACTGGAACATTACCGTTCAATGATTGGTCATAATAAAAGTTAACTAACTTTGTTACACCATTTTGAATGTCGCATTGGGAAACCAGACGGGCTTTGCTTGCATCGTGAATATCGGCAACTGATACACTTGCATCGTACAATTGAAATACTTGATAACCTTCGAAATTGTAGGTTGAGTCGTATCTGTTTGGAGCTAAAACGGTGTCGGGTGATTTTATGCTTGGGTCAATTTCTTCGTACGATTCGTTACTGTTATTTCCTACATCGTTGGTTTTTTTGTTTTGGATATAAATAATAAATTCTTTATCCAGTTCGCGGATTACGAGGTCGGGGGCATTAGGACCGCTAACTACTGCAAAGCAATTGTCGAACAGTTGCTGGCATTTATCGTCAATAACGCGGAGTAATTCTACAGAAGCCCATGCACCTCCGGAAGTGGCGCGTGCCCAAGGCATCCCAACAGTAATATAATTTACAGCACCTGGTTCAAGGGTGAAAGGTCCGGCTGATTGCATAAAACGACGGTCTTCTGCAGGATTACCGGCGGTAACTTCTGTCCAATAGCGAGGACCGTTAGGTGGAATGCCTTTAGTACCCCAGTCGCATGGGTCGGAATCGCCAGGAAACATAAAATCGCATTCAGGTCCGTAACCTCCTCCAGTGGTGTGTGCATTTCCGCCATAAATCATTTTAGTATTATCTTTCCAAATTCCTTTCAGGAAGTTGTAATATTCGGGGGCATAATCAGGGTCGGTCATATAGTCGGGAACGCCAGTGTTGTTGTGATAAACGAAACGGCGCATTCCGAAACGTTCGTCGTCAACAATTCCATTACCAAAATTGACACCGTTGATGGCTTCGGACTTTACGAGAAATTGTCCGGACAGGCCATTACTTGGTCCGTAATTCATGGTAATTGTATTGTTGTTTAAGGTAACTATACTGCAATCGCCATGAAAAGAAGGACCTTTTGTGCTTGAAGCATCGAAAGAAGGGTTATCGTATCCATCGGCATCCATGTAAGGTCCCTGGAAAAAGTCAATTCCAATTGCAGGTGGTTGGTCGCCATAGGCATTGTACTGACCAGCACCGTCAATAGGTCTTCCATTGTAACAATAGCCTAATCCACGCAAAACGTCGCAACCTACGCGGTCGTCTTTAGGAAAACCCAGATCGGGGTCGGTCCATTGGCTAAAATAGGTGTCTTTTAAACGGTAAGTTGAGCGGTTGATGATTTCATAACTGTAGAAAGTCATGTTATTGATCTCATCATTTGTTGCAAAGGCAAAAGCCTGCCCGCGTATTTCGAGACCTATAGCCTGTCCTTGTGTTTCGGTATGTATATTTCCTTTGTCGTTAAACACCCACCACAATGTTTGGTCGCCTTTTATTACCTGGTCGGCGAGTAAGCCTCCTTTATTAATTCCCTGTTCGGTTTCAATTGTAGGTTGTTTTGAATGGCAAAGCCCATTGGCTAAGTCATAATAAGGATAATCACCTGCTTCAGGTTCATAAATAAGGTTTTCATTTACGTCTTTAAAAGGAGCAAGATAAAAACTCTGGTTTAATGCAGGATCGCCATGTGCTGGCCAATCTTTAATAGAAGTGGGGATGCTGTAGCCGGGGTAATCATCGGGGCTGACAGTCCATGCAAGAAATTGATCTACTTCATTTCTGGAAATAGGAAATATTTTATCATACTTAGAGCAGGTTGCTTCGCTTATGGCTGCTTTATCGTCTATTGTCAGAGGTCCGGGCCAGTAGTCGTTACCACCACCAAAATTTGGTCCTTGGCGATAACGTACGGCGGCACATTTTAGCTGGTCGTTTTCGTCAACTCCTGCAATCCAAAGTGAACCTGCAAACATGGAGGTTTTTTTTGAACCTTTAGGGATTTCGTATTGCGGAACTTCAAGGTCCCACCACATATCGCCACCTGTATTGATACGGCATCTTACATTATTCAAATCTAAATATTTGAATCCGGAGCCCGGCAAACAACCGGCAGCAGTTGATTTAAGAGTCGCTGTACTTTTATTGTTTGTTTTCGCGCGATATTTCTCAGCATAACCATACCCTGCTATCAGGATGCAGCTAAGCACAATTATTAAAAGTCGAAAGGTATTTTTCATTTTTTCAAATTTTTTCATTAAACCGGATTAAAAATTCAAAGACAAACCCAAACGAATTTGGCGGGGTGCGCTATAATTAGAGGGATTGAGCAGAGCGTATTTATATAATAAGCGATAAGATTCGGAATCTAATTGCTGATTTATCTGTGTCTGGTATTCGGCAGCGGCAAGATATCCGTCATCGTCAGCGTTGCCGGTAGCTTCATAAACAGCGAGGATGTTTTTGGTATCAAAAATATTCAGAACCTGAAGATAAATATTCATATATGCGCCGCTTTTTCCCCAGTTGAGCATGATATCACGGTCGAGGCGGGCATCAATCCTAAACGACCAAGGTAAACGGGATCCATTGATAGAACCTTCGATTACACGAGAACCACCCAAAGGATAAATTTTGCTCGATTTAGTATAGGGTGTACCCGAACCTCCGTTGATTGTAAAGTTAACCCCAGTATTTTTTAGCAACTGATAGGTTTTTACCTTGTCTGTTCCTTTTACTGTATGCTTGATTACGGGTCCGTTATATTGTGCACCTTCATCCCAACGATAGTCAAGAAGGATGTTGATTGAATGCCGACGGTCATCATTTAATGGCAACAATGTACGTAGGTTGGGTTGTCCTGAGGTAACAAGGCTACGGGCGGTATTTTCGTTAGATCCGGTACCATTGGCAAATTGCAATGAATAGCTCGCACGTACCCGGGCATTCTGGGTACGACGAAGGTCGTAAGTTAATGTTAACCCTTTAATAGTACCAAAGTCAATATTATTGTAAGAATAATATGTTTTAGGGTAAGCACCCGTATAACGGTAAATCTGGATCTGATCGCGGACTTCTCGATAGTAAGTAGACAAAACCAAAGAGGAGGAATTGGTTAATTTCTGCTGGAACCCTAATTCATAGTCAATGGTTTTTTCAGGTTTCAGATTGGGATTATTAATGGTTGGGCTACTGCGAACATTTAGGAACAGATAGTCGGTGGGATCCATTTGTAATACTCGGGATGCTGGACGCTGGGTAAGAACATCGTAATGGGCAAAAAATAATGCTTCATCCGAAATGGGGAATGAGAACGATATACGAGGCATGAAATTCCACTGCGGGTCATAATCTTTGAAAACCCTTTGAATGGTTTTTTCTTGCGTGAGGTTTTCACCACCCTCATCTTCATTTAAATAAGGAAGAACACCATTTCCACTTTTTCCTAAAACTGCTTCCGGGTCAGAAATTTCCAAGCCGTCAGCATCGTACCATACATTTCCGTTTCTATATCCGGAAACTACAGAATTATCAGTACTTGTAACATAAACAGTATAACCATCTTTCATATTTCCCGGATGTGAAAATTCGTTTTTGGTTTCACCTACTGTTTTTGCAACGCATAATAAGTAGGGGTCAGTCATCACCATTTGATTTGCATCGAAACGGTCAACACGTAAACCCACATTAAAAATCAAATCTTTGAATGCAAATTTATCCTGAATATATCCTGCCATGTAGATGGGTTCAAAAGCTCCTATACTACGTTTGCCGTCGTTACTGGTAAAAAAATCACTAAAAACTGGTTTGCTATTCAGTTTTTTACCGGTATAGTCGTATCCGTAATAGGTTACCAATGAATTACCACTGTTTAATAATTCATCAGCGCTAAACATATCAATGTTCAGAGGTTTTGTAAGCGAAATCGTTTGCAGTTTTTGATCCTGATCGTAATAATTGATGGTATGTTTTTCAATGTCATATGAGTCAATATCAATATATTCAGTACCATCAATATTTAGGCCCATGAGTTGTCTCAGGTTTTTGTCAAATTTGCTTTGAGAATTAGCATCGTAAAGGCGGTGATAATAAATGGTATCCTGAAAAACACCGTCGAGCATTACCTTTTGGGGGTCGGATTTATCAAGCTGTTCGATGTGGGCATTGGTGAGCCCATACATCTGTTGCCATAGCTGCGGAACCTGTAAGTAACCATATCCTCTATCTTCGCGTTGTTCGTATTGTCCCCCAATTTGTATCGCATGGTTTCCGATATCTGCCGATAAATGAAAGTTAATACCGATTTGCGTATTATCAACAACACTATAATCTGATTGCAGGTTTCCGGGAGCACCCCAGAGACTGTACACTGCGTCGGCATTCATTCCATTTAATAATCCTTTACCATTAATTACATTGTCGCGGTTGTCGTAATTGCCGGCTGTTTCATCATACATGCTATAATATAGTGAGGTATAATTGGCAAGAACGGGATTAACTTCTGAACGTGTAAAAGATAGTAAAGTATCGCGAAAATCATTCTGAAGATGTGCGTACAAGCCTGAAATAGAATCACGCTGATAATCAGTTGTAAATGAACGAATCGTGTGGCGTTCAAATTTCCCGATGTATCCGTATTTGAAAAGATCGTCTTTGTGATTGGCATCCTGTGCTACGCCGTGGTATTTGGTATAATCGCCCTGGATGCTGTAATAAATGTTTTTAATGAGTTGTTTACTTTCTTTATCAGCAGGGATACGATGGGTAAATTTTACAAAACCTCTATAAGTAGAATTAATGTATTGTGCATTGTTGTCCCAGTTGTACATGGAATTATAAAAATTGAATTGACGTCCGTTATTGTAGTTATACGATCCACCAATGGTAAGGTTGGTGTTTTTGGTTGTACGAACGTCAATTTTCCCAGAGCCATTGAACTCGAGATCAGAAGTATTAAGTGTGGAATTGATGTGTTCCAAATCTTCTTTGTGAATAAATGCAGAGTTGGGATAAGATCCTGAACCTGAGCCTGACGGGCGCAGAGGGCTATCTTTAATATCCTGTAATACATCGCTTTTCACTTTCCAGAGTCCGGTACTGGTCGGGCGACCATCACGATTATAGGTTCCTTCTGCTGCAATGAAGTATCCGAGAAGGGAGGTTGGCTGATTTGGGTCGCGGCTTTTGATAAGTGGTCCCTGTAGGTTCAGCCCTAAACGATTGTATCCATAAGCATCAAGGAATTCTGATGTTTGACCATCAATACCTGCACCGAAGGTACGAGAAGGACCTTTGGTAGTAACATTGATAATACCTCCTGTAACATCGCCATACTGAGCGGGAACACCTCCAAGGATTACCGAAACCTGGTCAATGGAGGCTTCGGGAAGGCTTTGGGATCCACGTACCTTGATACCATCTATATACATTACGGTACCGTCGGAACGTTGCCCGCGGATACCTCCTACATTACCGTCCGACGAAAAAACACCTCCTACAGTAGTAGCAATGGCGTTAGCTGAACGGTTAGGCATTTTGGCAATTTCTTCCGAAGTAACGGTAGCCCCGCTGGCAGTCTGGTCTTTGCTAATCAGAGGCACCTTGTAGTCAACAACTTCTACTTCAGTAAGTTGCGTTGTTGTGGCTTCCATTTCAAGGTCGAGAAAAGTAATTTTATCGGAGTTAATAATTACTCCTTTAATAAGATAGGGTTTATACCCTACAAAAGTTGCTTTTACATTGTATTTTCCTGGAGAAATCGGCTTAATAGTATAATTCCCGTCAAAATCCGAGGTGGAACCACCCGCCTGAGTACCTCCCAATTCTATTACAATGTTAGCAAAGGGAACCGCATCTTTTGTCGTTTTGTCGGTAATTTTCCCTTTCAACGTTCCTGACTGCGAAAAGACTAACGCAGATGCTGCCAGTACAAGTCCAAATGTTAAGAGTAGCTTTTTTAACATACCATACAGTTTTATGTTAGATTACAACGTGTTTTTTAAAAAGTGCGTAAAGGTAAAAAGAAAAATAAGTATCTTCCAAATGATATTTTCACCCTCTATCAAAAAAAAAGATTTATGCTTAATAATTGCGTTTCAGTATTTCCGAATAAATTACTGCTTTTACGGCATCAAAATCCGTATTTGCATTTGTCTGTTGATGTTCTCTGATTTCTGTTTTTTCCTCTTTTTTTCCCTGCTGTTGTTGATTTATTTCTTCTTTGGCAAGGCTGTCGTAAGTAAATATTTTAGATTGTTGTTGCAAAGTAAGTTCATCATAGGTAATCGTTGGTTCGGGTATATTTTCTTCCTGTGCTTCGGGTTCCGGGCTAAAAGGTTCAAAAAAAAACTGTTGTTGTGTAAGGGGTTCTGAAAAACTGTTTTTCGTTGTATCAGTTCTCTCAACTGCTGCTGGCGGTTTTTTCACGGTTTGTAATTTCTGATTTCCTTTATAGATGGCATAAATTAGCCAGAATACACCTATTATTATATATATTACATCATCCATGGGATTTTATTTTCATTAAAAAAAAACAAGAATACTGTTATTGTGCCGTTTCCTGTTTACTTTTTGGGAACTTCGTTTTGTTTTTTTCATCATTTTTTTGGTATCCGTACTTTGCATTTTGTAGTGGGCTTTTTTGGCTTTATTATATTCTTTTTCAGATGCTTTATCCTCTGCTTCTTTCTGTTTTTCTATTTGTTTCTCTTTTTTAGCGATTGTTTTTTCTTTAGAATTTGACAAAAGGATTTTGCATCCGGAAGCTATTTGTAAAAAACATACTATTAGTAATAAACACCCTGTTCTTTTCATTTTTTGTCGTAAGAATTTCCTGTCTGGAATAAAGTTTTAAAATTATAAATAATTTCTTTATCTCCTGAAAATTATAAAGAATAATCTGCGTTATTTGTAAAATTATCGGTCAACTTGCTTTTTTTGCCGTTATTTTGTATTTTTGTAAATTTATTTATCATTCTGAACATGAAATTTTTATATAGGATTTTATTTCTTTTAGTCATGTTTTTGCCGGTTGCCGGTTGCGATGATGATTACTCGGACGTCCCCTATGCTTATATAGATATTTACATAAATCCTAATTCAACGGAATATAATGAGTTGAATACAGTAAACGGTTGGGTATATCTGAAGGGTACGTCTCCAAGCAGAGGGATTATTGTTTGCAGAATATCACAAGATGAATTTATGGCTTACGAGCGTACTTGTCCTTACGATGCTGATAAGGATAATGCAATTGTAGAAGTCGAATCTCCTCTTGTAGCCGTTGATTCTCTTTGTGGTTCCCGGTATATTTTAACAGATGGCAGTCGTTTTGACGGACCTGCCAAGTTACCCCTTAAGCAATATCGTACAAACTACAACGGTGCAATTTTGCACATCTATAATTAAACCTGACAGACAACCATGTAATTTTTACCCATTGGATGCAGGGCAAAATGATTTTCTGGCAATAAAGATTCACAGGATAAATTATACTGTACACACTATCTATAAGGAACCCGGGTTCCTTTTCAGCAAGCTAAAATCTAAATAAATTCAGATTAATATCTGTAATGGTCAGCCTTATAGGGTCCATTTATGGGAACACCAATGTACCCGGCTTGTTCAGGGGTAAGTGTTGTCAGTTTTACTCCGATTTGCTCAAGGTGAAGGCGAGCGACTTCCTCATCGAGTTGTTTGGGTAAACGATACACACCCACTTCATACACATTGTTCCAAAGATCAAGTTGGGCAAGGGTTTGGTTGGTAAATGAATTACTCATCACAAAAGAAGGGTGCCCCGTTGCACAGCCCAGGTTTACCAGTCTGCCTTCGGCAAGCAGAAAAATTACATGACCATCTGGGAAAATGTATTTATCTACCTGAGGCTTAATGTTCACTTTTGTAACTCCTTGGTAATTATTTAGTTTATCTACCTGTATTTCGTTGTCGAAATGACCTATATTGCAAACGATTGCCTGGTCGTTCATTTTAGCTAAATGTTCTATTGTGATTACGTCGCGGTTACCGGTAGTGGTAACAAAAATATTGCCTTCGGCTAAAGTGTTTTCAATGGTAGTTACTTCAAAACCCTCCATTGCAGCCTGCAAGGCACAAATGGGGTCAATTTCGGTAACGATTACCCTGGCGCCGTACGAACGCATTGACCTTGCACAACCTTTACCCACATCACCATAACCCAATATCACAACCACTTTACCGGCTATCATTACATCGGTTGCCCGTTTAATACCATCGGCAAGGGATTCGCGGCAACCATACAAATTATCAAATTTTGATTTGGTAACCGAGTCGTTCACATTGATGGCGGGTATCAGCAATTCGCCTTTTTCCATCATTTGATACAGACGGTGCACACCGGTAGTAGTTTCTTCCGAAACACCTTTCAGCTCGGCAACTGTGCGATGCCATCGTGTGGGGTCTTTGGTTAAAATGCGTTTTATCGTATTAATGACAACAGATTCTTCGTGGCTTGCAGGGGTTATATTCAATACTTCCGGATCTTCTTCGGCTGCATATCCTTTGTGAATTATCAAAGTGGCATCACCACCATCGTCAACAATCAAATTCGGACCGTTGCCCCCGGTAAATGCCAATGCCTGTGCCGTACACCACCAATATTCTTCGAGTGTCTCTCCTTTCCAGGCAAAAACAGGAATGCCCTTCGCGGCAATGGCAGCGGCAGCATGATCCTGGGTAGAAAAAATATTGCAGCTTGCCCAACGTACTTCGGCACCTAACTCAACCAAAGTTTCGATAAGCACAGCAGTTTGAATGGTCATATGAAGCGAACCTGTGATACGGGCTCCCTTCAGTGGTTTGATTGCACTGTATTTCTTTCGGATAGCCATTAATCCGGGCATTTCCTTTTCGGCAATTTCTATTTCCTTACGACCCCAGTCTGCAAGAGAAATATCTGCAACTTTATACATAGTAGCAGATTCTGTATTAATATCCTTCATCAAAAAAATTTTTGCAAAAATAGGTATTCTTATTCAATAATCATGAATAGAAAACAAAGATAAAGTAAAACAAATCTTAACAACAATGAAACATTAAACAGGTAAACAAATTATTACTACCCTGTGCTACTAAAAGAAATACTGTTTTATGTCTAAATTTTTCTGCAGTATATCTAACAAAATTCTTATTTGTATCAAGTAAAAAAAATATTTAATATCTGATACCTCTTTTATAATACCAAAAATTGGTTTTATTTTGCCCGCAGAAAACCATTACCCATAAATTTATGAAACCTACACATATTGAACATATTGGAATTGCTGTAAAAAGCCTTGAAGAAAGTATTCCTTATTACGAAAGCATATTAGGATTACAATGCTATGCCATAGAAGAAGTGAAAGAGCAAAAAGTTAAAACCGCTTTTTTTATGGTTGGTTCTACCAAAATAGAACTGCTCGAAAGCACCGATCCAGAAGGACCTATTGGTAAATTCATCGAAAAAAAAGGAGAAGGAGTGCACCATATTGCTTTTGCCGTTAAAGGACTGGAAGAAGCACTTGCCGATGTTCAAAGTAAAGGCGTGCAACTGATTGACAAAACCCCCCGCCAAGGAGCCGAAGGGTTGCACATTGCTTTCCTGCATCCCAGATCAACCATGGGGGTTCTAACCGAATTATGTGAGAACAAAAATAAATAATTCCGGGAAGTTACTCTTTGTAAATAAATAACAACATATAAATAACTTAATAGTATCATGGCAATAGAAGATAAAATACAAGAACTTCTGAACAAGAGAGAACAGGCAAAACTTGGAGGAGGTCAAAAACGAATTGATTCGCAGCACAAAAAAGGAAAATTTACCGCACGCGAACGCATTGATTTATTATTGGATGAAGGTAGTTTTGAGGAATTCGACATGTTTGTAACCCACAATTGCCACGACTTTGGTCTGGAAAAAGAATCCTACCTTTCCGATGGTGTGGTTACCGGTTACGGAACTATTGACGGAAGAATAGTTTATGTGTTTTCGCAGGATTTTACTGTTTTCGGCGGTTCGCTTTCGGAAGCCTATGCCCAAAAAATTTGCAAGGTTCTCGATAAAGCAATGAAAGTGGGTGCACCTATCATCGGTATCAACGACAGCGGTGGTGCCCGCATACAGGAAGGGGTGAAAAGTTTGGGTGGCTATGCCGATATTTTTCAGCGCAATATTCTTGCTTCAGGGGTAGTTCCGCAAATTTCTGCCATTTTTGGACCTTGTGCCGGTGGTGCAGTGTATTCGCCTGCCCTTACCGACTTTATTGTGATGAGCAAGAAAACCAGTTATATGTTTGTAACAGGTCCTAAGGTAGTAAAAACCGTTACTGGTGAAATAGTTACTGATGAAGATCTTGGCGGAGCCATGGTGCACGGGGCAAAATCAGGAGTTACCCATTTTGTAGCCGACGATGAAAAAGAAGGAATTCTTCTCATCCGAAAACTTCTCACTTATCTTCCACAAAATAACTTAGAAGACCCCCCCCTGTCGCCCTGCGACGATCCGATTGACCGCCTCGAAGATTCGCTCAATTATTTTATTCCGGAAAACCCCAATAAACCCTACGACGTAAAAGACGTTATTCATGCTATTGCCGATTATAGTGAATTTATGGAGGTACAACGTCATTACGCTCCCAACATTGTTATCGGTTTTGCCAAGTTCAATGGGCTGCCTGTTGGCATTGTGGCTAACCAGCCCAACTACCTCGCCGGCGTACTCGATATTAATGCCAGTCGTAAAGGAGCACGTTTTGTTCGCTTTTGTGATGCTTTTAATATTCCATTGGTTACTCTCGTCGACGTTCCAGGCTTCCTGCCCGGTACTGCACAGGAATATGGCGGAATTATTATTCACGGGGCGAAACTGTTGTATGCTTACGGAGAGGCTACAGTGCCCAAAGTAACTGTTATACTTCGCAAAGCTTATGGCGGAGCTTATGATGTAATGAGTTCAAAGCACCTTCGTGGCGACATTAACTACGCCTGGCCTACTGCCGAAATAGCTGTCATGGGACCAAAAGGTGCAATAGAAATACTACAAAGCAAAAAGATAAATGAACTTGAAGACGCTGCAGCAAAAGACGAATTTATCCGCAAAGCCGAACAGGAATACAAAAACAAATTTGCTAATCCTTATAACGCAGCCAAATACGGATATATTGACGATGTGATAGAACCCCGTAATACCCGTTTTCGTATCATCCGCGCCTTGCAAGCACTGGCTACAAAAAAAGTTTTGAACCCACCCAAAAAACATGATAACTTGCCATTATAGGAGGGAAAAAACATGAAGATTCATTTGAAAAAAAGCGAAAACAGGAAAAAGGGCATGGAAAATTCCCAGGAACCTGCACCCGATACTCAAAACCCCCAGCCTACTGAAGACAATACCGGTGAAGTAGTTACAGCTATTGGACTGGCATTAAGTATGTACATGCGCGATATTCACGATTTTGAACAGGCAGTTATTACCATGCAAAAAGTAATGCGCCCCTATTCGCCCTGGAGCTCGAAATTTTACGGACTAAAACAACAACCCATGCATATCCCGGGATTTCGTCAGCATTATCATAAATCCTAAAAAAGAATAAAAATGAAAAATTTCAAGTTTAAAATAAATAATAAACAGTACGATGTTGAAATTATCAGCATTGACGATAACCTTGCAAAAGTAAACGTAAACGGAACAACTTACGAAGTGGAAGTTGATCGCCAGTTGAAAACGACAAAAACCCCCACTCTGGTTCGTTCGGTAGCCATTCCGTCAACCGATTCTATTCCGCAAACTGCACGTACCTCGAGCCCTGCTACTGCCAAAGGCGGCGGAGCCATCAAATCACCGCTTCCCGGAATCATACTTGAGGTGTGCATCAAAGTCGGCGACAAGGTTTCTATTGGTCAGAAAATCGTGAGCCTCGAAGCCATGAAAATGGAAAATAATATCAATTCAGATATTGACGGGACGGTTTCCGCTATTCACGTGCAAAAAAGCGACTCAGTACTTGAAGGCGACCTTCTGATAGAAATAGCAAAATAAAGTTTTTAACTTATTAAATATCTGTAATTATGAGCACTCAAATGATTTTTTGGGCAGCCTTTGTCATATTGTTTTTTATAGTTTTTTTCATTGATATGTATGCTACCGGACATCGCAAAGGCGATCTTACCGTTGGCATTGCACTACGATGGACTGCCCTCTGGATTTCCATTGCCTTGCTCTATGGGCTGGCAATATTTCTGTTTTTCCCTCAAAACTCTGAAAGCACTGTACGAACAGGCTCTGTGATGATGTTTAAATTTATTTCAGGTTATCTTACCGAGTATTCCCTTTCGGTTGACAACCTTTTTGTGTTTATCATGATTTTTTCATTGATGGGCGTACATGAAAATAACCAACCTAAGCTGCTTAAGCTCGGTATTTTACTTTCCATTGTATTGCGTATCCTTTTTATCCTCGCCGGAATGGAACTGGTACAGCGTTTTAGTTGGATTATTTACATTTTTGGTATTATTCTGTTGTGGACTGCTTATAAAATGGCTTTCACCAGTGGGGATGATCATGTAGATCCCCAGTCCAACATTCTGTACAAAACAGCTTCGAAACTTTTTCCGCTGGATCCTGACCCGCATGCCTCTCATTTTTTCAAAAGAATGAATGGGAAAATATACATTACCAGTATTTTTCTTGTTTTCCTTGTAATTGGTTCTACCGATGTTTTGTTTGCCGTTGACTCTATCCCTGCCATTATTGGTGTGATAAAGGAAGGAGCAACAAATATTCTTACCTCTTCGGAGGAAGATTTCCTCGCTGTAACTTCCAATGTTTTTGCCGTGATGGGATTGGTTTCCCTGTTTTTTGCGCTCAAAGGCATCATGGGCATGTTCCGTTACCTGAAAACTGGTGTTAGCTTTATCCTGTTTTTTATTGGTATGAAAATGCTTCTTGGATCCGTTCATGTGGTTGAAGAATTTTTCAAATCCCATTCCTGGGTATCATTACTGGTAATTATCTTAACCCTTCTGATTTCCGTTTTACTTTCCATAATCATTAAAGAAAAGGAAGAGATAGAAGATCTGAAAGAAGAAATCGAACAAATAAAACACGATGATTAACTATAAATTTTAACAACACAAATGAATATAAATGATTTATTACCTGCACTGCTGACGATATCGTGGCAGCAGTTTTTAATGATTGCAGTAGGAAGTATTTTGATTTATCTTGCTATTGCAAAAGAATATGAACCCAATCTTTTGCTCCCGATGGGATTTGGAGCCATTATGGTGAATATTCCTTTTTCTTCGGCTTGCGGACCCGACGGTGCTTTAACGGTATTTTTTAATGCCGGTATCCAAAATGAGGTATTTCCATTGCTGATATTCATTGCCATAGGTGCAATGATTGATTTTTCACCTTTGTTTAAAAGTCCCTTCCTGCTGCTTTTCGGAGCAGCTGCACAGTTTGGTATTTTCTTTACCATGTGCGCTGCTACTTTGATGGGTTTCGACCTGAAAGAAGCAGCATCTATCGGAATTATCGGCGCTGCCGATGGCCCAACCTCCATTTTTGTTGCTAGTAAGTTTGCCCCGAGTTTACTGGGACCTATTTCGGTGGCAGCGTACTCCTACATGGCTCTTGTCCCCATCATTCAGCCCCCTGTAGTCAGGATGCTTACTTCCAGAAAGGAACGCCTCATTCGTATGGAAAGCCATGCTAAAAGTGTTTCCAAAACAGCACTTATCCTTTTCCCGATTATTGTAACAGTATTTGCGGGTCTTGTAGCTCCTTCTTCGCTGGCACTTATTGGCTTCCTGATGTTTGGAAATCTTATCCGTGAATGTGGTGTACTGAACAAGCTTTCGCTATCGGCACAGAATGAACTGTCGAGCTTAGTTACCATTTTATTAGGTATCAGTATTGCCAGCACCATGACTGCCGATCGTTTTGTAAACCTGAGCACCCTGATGATTATCGGGCTGGGTTTGATTGCCTTTATTTTTGATACTTTTGGTGGTGTGATGTTTGCTAAACTTATCAATGTGTTTATGCCCCAGAGTAAGAAAATCAATCCGATGGTTGGTGCATGCGGTATTTCTGCTTTCCCGATGTCGGCACGTGTAATACACAACATGGGACAAAAAGAAGACAAGTTCAACTTCCTGCTGATGCATGCCGTAAGTGCCAACGTTGGTGGACAGATTGGCTCGGTAATTGCCGGGGGCTTGATACTTTCCCTGGTTCCGTTATTTTAATTTTATAAAAGATAGATTATTATGAACACACTAAATATAGCAATGGAAATTACCGTTCTCGGTATGATCGGGATTTTCGTTTTTATGGCTATCCTTTATTTTGCCATAAAAGGTATTGACAAACTATTTCCCAAAAAAAATTAGTTTTTCCTAATCACAAAATCAAAGGCTGACTTGCTCCTGAAAAAAGCAATCAGCCTTTTTTTAAATATATAGTATTTTTCATACCGAAAACTCTATTTTTGTAAATTGTAAATTTTTATGATATGCTTATCATTGGTATAGCTGGGGGTTCGGGTTCGGGAAAATCAACTGTTGTAAAACAAATAATTAAACGATTGCCAAAGGATGCAGTAACGATTATACCACAGGATGCATATTATAAAGATAACGGACATCTTTCACCTGAAGAAAAAAAGAAGATCAATTTCGATCACCCTTCATCAATAGAATTTAATCTTTTGCTGAATCACCTCAGGCTACTCAAAGAAGGTCAACATGTAGAAATGCCTATTTATTCGTATGTTACGTGCGCTCGGGCTAAGGAAACAATTACCATTTACCCGAAAAAAGTTATAATAGTTGAAGGTATTCTTATTTTATCTAATCCAAGATTACGTAAAGTGCTTGATATTAAGGCATTTGTAGATGCCGATCCCGACGACAGGCTGATTCGAATCATTCAACGCGACACCCTCGAACGTGGAAGAGACTACAAGCAAGTGCTTGACCATTACGAAAAATGGGTAAAACCCATGCACCTTTTATTTATCGAACCTACCAAACGTTATGCAGATATTATTGTCCCGCAGGGAGGTTCAAATCATGTTGCGATTGATATTCTTACCACAAGAATTATGGCTAACCTGTAATTCGCATAAATTTGTAAATTTGCTGCACAAATGGTAAAGTTTAAATTCAACGAAGAAAAATACAACCTGCGAAGGCTGAAAACGGCTTATGTTACTACCGTAATAAGTATTACTCTGGTACTTTTTATGTTGGGATTGTTGGGGCTTATCGTTTTTCATGCCCGCAAATTATCAGATTATGTAAAAGAAAATATAGGTTTTACTCTCATTATCAAAGATAATGTACGTGAAGCAACTATTATTGAATTACAGAAGCAACTCGACCTGAAACAGTATGTTAAAACAACCGAATATATTACCCGTGAACAGGCAGCCGAGCAACTTACCAAAGAACTGGGCGAAGACTTTATCGGATTTCTCGGGTACAACCCCTTGTTGCCCTCCATTGATGTAAGGCTGAAAGCCGAATATGCAAACAATGACAGTATTTCCGTAATTGAAAAACAAATACTTGCCAATCCATATGTAAAAGAAGTATTTTACCAAAAATCTTTGGTTGATCTTATCAATAAGAATCTTAACCGAATAAGTGTCGTTATTCTCGGATTCAGCATAGTACTTTTGCTAATTGCCGCTTTGCTCATTAATAATACCATACGATTGTCGGTTTATGCAAAACGTTTTCTCATAAAAAGTATGATGCTTGTGGGTGCAACGCGGTATTTTATCCGCAAGCCCTTTGTTTTGAAAGGCATATTCCAGGGACTTATAGGAGCATGTATAGCTATAATACTATTATTCATCATTTTATTGGTAGCAATTCAAAAACTCCCCGAAGTAGTAAATTTCAGCCAGCTTGATGCATACCTGAGTATTTTTGGAAGCATCATTGTACTGGGAGTCGTTTTTTCATGGGCATCCACTTTTTTTGCCGTCAGAAAATATTTAAGGATGAAGACAGATGATTTATATATGTAAATAATTGTAAACTATGATAAAAGATAAGAAAAAAGCAGGTGTTGCCGGGGCAAAGTACTCTGAAGAAGAAAAAACCGATCTATTTGCATTTGGTAAAGAAAACTACAAACTGCTATTGTTGGGTTTAGCCTGCATCGTTATTGGTTTTATTCTGATGGTTGGCGGTGGGTCCGATTCACCTGATATTTTTAACGATTCCATGTTTGGTTTTCGCAGGATGACGTTGGCGCCATTATTGATACTTGCCGGGTATGCCATTGAAATATTTGCCATCATGAAAAAAACCAAAGAGTAAGCATGACATTTCTGCAAGCCATTATCATTGCAATAGTAGAAGGTATTACTGAATTTTTGCCAATTTCCTCTACCGGACACATGATTATTACCGAGAGCATACTCGGAATGGATATTGACGATTTTGCCAAAGCCTTTACCGTAAATATCCAGTTTGGTGCAATTTTATCCGTAATCATACTCTATTGGAAACGTTTTTTCCAGAGTATGAAATTTTACTATAAATTATTTATTGCTTTTTTACCTGCAGCAATTATTGGATATGAATTAGGTGATTTTATTGATGATATGCTAGATGAAGTATGGATAGTAGCTGTTTCTCTTTTACTTGGCGGTATTATTCTTCTTTTTGTAGATAAATGGTTTAAAAAAACTTCCGAAAACCAGGAGATAACCTATCCTACTGCCTTAAAAATCGGTTTTTTCCAGTGTATTGCCATGATTCCTGGAGTATCCCGCTCGGCGGCTACCATTATTGGCGGTATGGCTTCAAAACTATCGCGAAAAAATGCAGCCGAATTTTCCTTCTTCCTTGCCGTACCCACTATGTTTGCAGCATCTGCCTATAAACTTACCGAAAATTATAAAACCATCACTTCTGATAAACTCGACATTCTTATTCTGGGCAATTTTGTGGCATTTGTCGTAGCCATGCTCGCAATAAAATTTTTTATTTCTTTCCTTACCAAATATGGTTTTAAACTATTCGGCTGGTACCGTATTGTTGTTGGCATGGCAATATTAATTCTCTGGGGATTGGGCATTGAACTTACTATCCGCTGATACTAATGACTTACGATTTTATTTCCGGAGAAGTTCTCTTTTTTGATAAACCTTACGGATGGTCGTCGTTCGACGTGGTTAATAAAGTACGCAACTTTATCCGTCGCGAATTAGGCATCGAAAAACTCAAGATAGGACATGCCGGAACCCTCGATCCACTTGCTACTGGTTTGTTGATTTTGTGTACAGGCGCTTTTACAAAACGGATTGAAGAGTTTCAGGCAAAAGAAAAAGAATATACAGGTACTTTTATCCTGGGAGCCACCACACCCTCTTTCGACCTCGAAAAACCCATTGACCTGACATTTCCTATCCACCACATTCGACCGGAAGACATACGGCAGACTGCACAATTCTTTACAGGCACTTTTGAACAGGTTCCACCTGTATTTTCAGCCGTAAAAATCAGTGGTAAACGAGCCTATAAATATGCAAGGCAGCAGGAAGAAGTAATAATACAGCCTAAGACAGTTACTATCAGTAAATTTGAAATTACACGTATTGCTCTTCCGGAAGTTGACTTTTCGGTTGTGTGTAGCAAAGGAACCTATATACGTGCCCTTGCACGTGACTTTGGTACGACTCTGCAAAGCGGAGCCCACTTAACGGCGTTGCGCCGGACACGTATCGGAAACTTCAATATTTCACAAGCTTGTGAAATAGAAGCATGGAAAGAAAAAATACTCTATAATACATAAATACAAGATACAAATTTTAACATTTTGTATTTTCAATGCAGGTTGCTTTTCAAGTGAATAAAAAAATACTTGCATTTCAGCAAAAAAAACATTAATTTTGCCGCCCGATTTTAAGTTCTTTGTACAGATACTAATAGTATTAATTTAAAATGCTTTCTATGAAACTATCTGAATTCAGGTATCACCTGCCTCAGGAACTGGTAGCCATGTATCCTGCTGCCAACCGCGACGAATCGCGTCTGATAGTGCTCAATCGTAAAGAACAAACCATTGAACACAAAACTTTTAAAGATATTCTGAATTATTTTAGCGAAGGTGATGTAATGATTATTAATAATACCCGCGTTTTTCCTGCTTTACTTACCGGGGAAAAAGAAAAAACCGGAGCTAAAATCACAGTTTTCCTGCTCAGGGAACTGAATGCAGATGCAAGATTGTGGGATGTTTTGGTAGATCCTGCCCGTAAAATCCGCATCGGAAATAAATTGTATTTTGGGGACGACCAGTTGGTTGCCGAAGTTATTGACAATACGACTTCGCGCGGAAGAACCCTGCGTTTTTTGTTCGATGGCAATTATGAAGACTTTAAAAAAACCATACAGGTATTGGGAAAAACACCCATACCGGAAGAAATCCAACGACTTAGGGCAATCGAACCGGAAGATGAAAACCGGTATCAAACCATTTTTGCCCGTCATGAGGGAGCTGTTGCTGCTCCGTCAGCCGGATTGCATTTTAGCCGCGAAATAATGAAACGCCTCGAACTGCAGGGAGTTAATTTTGCAGAAGTTACATTACATGCAGGGTTGGGTAATTTCAGAAGTATTGATGTGGAAGATCTTACCAAACACAAAATGGATTCGGAAGAAGCCCTTATTGAAGAAGATACTGTGAAGATTGTTAATCTTGCCAAAGAAAATAAACGCAAAGTGTGTGCAGTGGGAACAACTACCAGCAAGGCGATAGAATCGTCGGTTACCATTAGCGGCAGGCTTAAACCTTTCCAGGGATGGACGAATAAATTTATTTTCCCACCTTACGATTTTAGTATAGCTAACTGCATGATTACTAATTTACATCTTCCTCTTTCATCCACCTTGATGCATGTTGCTGCTTTTGCCGGATTCGACTTTCTGATGAAGGCTTATCGCGAAGCCATTGACCAGAAATACAGATTTTTTACATATGGCGATGCCATGCTGATATTGTAAGCCGTGCTTGCGCGATATGTGCTGATAGTTGCCGGTGGCAGCGGCAGACGTATGGAAACAGAAGTGCCCAAACAGTTTCTTTTGCTCAATGGGAAACCGGTGCTGATGCATACTTTTGAGGTTTTTTACCGTTTCAGTTCTACGATTTCTTTTGTCCTGGTATTGCCGGATAATGAAATAGCCCTTTGGAAACAGCTTTGCATGGATTATTCCTTTACTATTCCACATTATATCGTTACTGGCGGAGATACCCGTTTTCAATCGGTGAAAAACGGGCTTTCGCTGATAAAGGAAGAATGTATTGTAGCCGTACACGACGGAGTACGCCCATTAACGAGTATTGCTACCATAGAAAAGGCTTTTGCGAAAGCCGAATTACACGGAAATGCGGTACCGGTAATTCCGGTGAACGAGTCGTTGCGTGAAATGATAGGGCAAAAGAGTGCCCCTGCCGACAGGAGCCGTTTTTTTATTGTGCAAACACCCCAGTGTTTTCGGATTTCGCTTCTTAAGGAAGCTTACAAACAGACTTACCAGGAAGGGTTTACTGATGATGCCACCGTGGTGGAGGCTTTAGGCGAAACCATACATCTTACCGAAGGAAATTTTGAGAACATCAAAATTACGTACCCAACAGACTTAAAGATTGCCTGGGGATTGATAGGGAAATAGGCTGTCTTTCCTGTAAACCTGAGTTCGGTATAAGGTTGAAAATCATTTTTGTAATATTTCAGCATTTTACAGGCGAGAAAACCCCAAACGGGTTTAACAGGTTATTATCAGGCAGATATAAAACATATTCCGAACTCAGGTTACCACGGAAAGGAATGTGGAAAACATCAAAATAACAATAAAAGTCGCTTTGCTTTTCGCAAAAACCTATCTGCAATCGGAATTAAAACAATAAAATTCTCTTACGAATGCCCCAGTGCAGTATCTTCCTGGTTGCTCATCCATTTGTAATTGTACAATCCATCTTCAAGTCTTTTCTGCTTTTCATCGGGCGATAATTTATTGTATGCATCTTTTTCTGCCTGAACTTTCCGGAGTTTTTCCTCTTCAATACGATGAATTTCTGTAAGATATTTATCTTCTACCCTGCGTTTCAGAAAATCGTTGGCTACGCTTGGAAATAATTCGAGCAACAGTTCTTCTTTTTCGTTTGAGGCAAGTTTAACGTCGCCATATTCTTCGAATACTGTATTTTCCTGTTTTTTATAATATCTTGCGTCGTAAGGGGTTTCTTCCTGTACGCCTGCGATCTTGAAACGGTATTCCGGATCTACCGGAACAGGGGTTTTTCCATACACACCTTTAACAAGATTAACGTATTGTATTGACTTGGTAGTATATAATGGTTCTCCTTTGTTTTCATCAATAACGCAGTTTACCGCCTGAACGCCCACAATCTGACTGGTAGGGGTAACCAGGGGTGGACAACCGGCAGCCAGGCGTACCATAGGAATTAATTCGAGTGTGCGGGGTAAAAGGTTTTCGAGCTTAAGTTGTTTGAGTTGTGCAAGCATATTGGAATACATTCCCCCGGGAATTTCGGCATTTTTTACCTTTTCGTCGGGTTCGGGAAAATTGAAGTATTTTTCTATTTGCAGTGTGGTTTGCAGTAATTCTTCTTCTTTATTAGCCGAGGCATATCCAATGGCAAGATCAAAAAGCTGGTCTATATTCGGAGGTAAAGTGTCTTTTGTAATATCAAATTCCCTGGGAAACATTTTATAACTGTCAAATTCGGCAAGTTCTTTGCGGATTTCTTTCAGCTCTTTATTGATTTTAACAACAGCTTCGAGGTTTACATCTATTTCTATATCTAATTTGTTACAAAATAGCTTTATAAGTTCAAAAGCCGGAGCTGCTGATCCACCGGCAAAATTCATAATAGACGTGTCAAGAATGTCAACTCCATTTACTATCGCCATAAGGGCAGATGCCAACCCATAACCTGGTGTGCAATGTGTGTGAAAATCAACTGGAATATTAAGGTTTTTTTTGTAAAGCGAAATCAATTGACCTGTTTTTGCGGGAGGAATCAAACCTGCCATGTCCTTGATGGTAATCATGTCGGCACCCATTGCCTCGAGGGTTTTGGCTTTCCCTAGAAAATAATCTTCCGTAAAAATTTTTGTGGGAAGCAATTTAGCATGCAGCAAAGCTTTCAGCCGGTCTTTGGATGAAAACCGGGGATCCACTGTATAACAAATTGTGGCATCGGCAATACCTCCGTTTTCTTTCACATATTGTATGGTAGATTTAATATTGTCAGTATCATTCAGGGCATCAAAAATGCGCATAATACCCACACCACTTTGAATAGCCAACCTGTTGAAGCCTTCAATAACATCTTCGGGGTAGGGATTATAGCCGAAAAGGTTTCTCCCGCGCGAAAGTGCGGTAAGCAGAGAAACGTTACCTACGGCTTTTTTTATTTTTTCGAGCCTTTCCCAGGGATTTTCATTCAGATAACGCATAATAGAGTCAGGAACAGCCCCTCCCCATACTTCAAGGGCATAAAAACAGGCGTCTTTGTAATAAGGCAGTACCCTGTCCACCTGAGCTTGTGTCATTCTGGTTGCAAAAAGTGATTGTTGTCCGTCGCGTAAGGTTACATCTCTGATTAATAAATTTCGTTTCATTAAATTTCTCGGATTGATGTTAATGAATAAGTAATTGTATATAAATAAAATATGTTGATTTTGGGATTAAAAAAATAGCCCGGAAAGCGGGTTAAAATCCGGATCCAAAGGTAGAAACTTTAAATTATTAATCAACAATTGAATAAATATTTTATTTTTGGCAATTAAGCGAAGGAAATATACAAAATAATAATAATATTCATTTTAATATAATATATAATGCTAAAATTAACACATAAATATTTTTTATTAATTTTAATTTGTATTAACGGTTTATTTATTAATGCACAACAAGTTGATCCTGAATTGATAAAAAAAGGACATTGGCTGAATGCAGAAGAATATCTGAATCGCAACAATTACCAGCGGTCATTTGTTGAAACGGATCCTCCAGGAGGTATTGTACGCAACATTGCCGAATTTGAAAAAATGGAAGGTGCACTGATTGCCTATGATGCTTCTTTCGGGATATCCTACAACGTGATTAAAGAACTGGCAGAAGATGCCACCCTTTATACGATTGTAAGCGGGCAAAGCCAGCAAAACCAGGTTTTATCGCAATATACTGCAAATGGGGTAAATATAAACCATTGTAAATTTATTTATTCCAACGTTGATAGCTGGTGGACCCGCGATTATGGCCCATGGTTTGTTACTTTTGGTGCCGACTCCATTGGAATCATTGATTTTCCGTATAACCGTCCACGTCCTAACGACGATGAAATCCCGAAAAAAGTAGCCGATTCGCTAAATCTCCCCTGGTTTGGAATGAATATTATCCATACCGGTGGAAATTACATGACCACCGGAGGTGGAATAGCTGCTTCTACAGATCTTATTTTAGAAGAAAATACCGGTCAGACACAAGCGCAAATAAATCAAAAGGCTCTTGACTACCTCGGAGTTTACGATTATGCGCTCTTGCCGGATCCTTTAGCTGATTATATTAAACATATTGACTGCTGGGGAAAATATTTAGCACCCAATAAAGTCCTTATAGGACAGGTGCCTGAAAGTGATCCCCGATACGAAGATTACGAATACATTGCCAACTGGTTTGCCAGCCATCAAAGTCCTTACGGAACTCCTTTCCAAGTGTATCGTGTATACAGTCCTGGTAATTCGCTTACCACACCCTATACTAATTCGCTTATACTTAACAATAAAGTTTTTGTACCTATAGGCGAAAACCAATGGGACGATGAAGCCATTGCCGCGTACCAGCAGGCTATGCCGGGTTATGAAATTCTTGGATTTACCGGTAGCTGGTACAATACCGATGCCCTGCACTGTCGTGTAATAGGGCTGGCTGACAGAGGATTGCTTTATATTAACCACATTCCGCTTTCCGGAACACAGGTTTATCAGGAACAGTTTCAAATATCAGTTTCTATAAAAGCTTACAGCCATGCACAATTATTTGCCGATTCGTTACGGGTATATTATAAAATTGGCGATGGAAACTGGCAATTTGTTCTGATGACAGAAGGATTAAACAATTCTTACATTACAAATATCCCTGTTGACTGTTCGGGCGGAGTAGTTCAATATTACATCCATGCCACAGACCAAAGCGGAAGAAGTGCCAATTTGCCTTTCATTGGCAGACCCGACCCATTTGTTTTCACGGTTCTCCCGGGTGGAAACCCACAGGCAAATATTCAGCCAGCACAAATAGAAATAACAGGTACCACGGGTGAAATTACCCAGTCAAGTTTAAGCATAAGCAATACAGGCGAATGTGATTTGGCATACCTGATAACAAAGCCAGAAACAGATACCTGGCTCGAAATTTCAGACCCTTCCGGTACTGTTTCTTCGGGTGCACAAACGATAGTTTCACTAAACTTCAACGCAACATCACTTTCACCAGGAGTGTATGAAAGTTCACTTACTGTAAACACAAACGATACCATTAACCCCGAAATTCAAGCCCCGGTACATTTTACCGTAACATTACTTCCCGACATCCAGGTAACTCCAGATACTGTTGTTTACGAAACTGATTTCGGTCCAAAGATTATATCAATAAAAAATTACAACAGCACAAATGTTACTATCCAGTATATCAATATTGAACAGTACCATCACTGGTATTTTGACCCCTGGACTATTACCCTCCCTTATGTTTTGACTGCCGGCGATTCACTTCAACTGAATTTATTCCTCAAACCCGGTTCGGATGATAATTATTCGTATGTATATGATTCTATTATTATTAATACTCCAGATTATGAACATAAAGTTATTTTGAAAATTAACGATCAACTTCTGAGTGGGGTTGAAAAATTTTCAAACTTTGTTCCCGAATTTCAAACTTTTCCTAATCCTTTCAGTAATTCAGTAAACATCCGCTTTGATTTGCCTGAAAGCTCTTCTGTACAACTCAGCATTTTCAATTTCTCAGGACAAAAAGTAGTTACCGTTTGCGACAAATTGTTTTCGGCAGGAATTCACAATTTAATCTGGAACGCTTTGAACGAAAACAATCAGCCATTGAATCAAGGTGTTTATTTCCTGAAATTTACTACTAAATTTGGCACAAGCTCACAAAAAATAATCTATATTCGGTAAATTTTAAAAAAAATTTAAGCCGCTTCCTGCACTCATCACGAAGCGGTTTTTTTTTATTTTTGTCCTGCAATTCTATTCAGAAAATCATGAAAAAATCATCTCTCGTTTACCTCATTCCATTTCTGGCGCTTTCTGTAATAACAGGATGTAAAACTGCCGAAATACAATCGGAAAAACCCGCCGCATCTTACCAGGAAGTTTTTTATACCCCTCCGGTTTCGGTTATCAACATTCCATTGGAAATGGATATAAAAGATATTGAAATATTGCTCAACAATCAGTTACAAGGTTTATTATACGAAGATAACAGCCTCGAAAACAATGGAGGTGACAATCTTATGGTAAAAGCATGGAAAAAAGAAAATTTCAAACTCGCACTCGAAAACAATGAAATTTCGTATCGTATTCCTCTGAAACTTTGGCTAAAGGCAGGGTTTAAAGTGGAAAAATTCGGGATAGAACTGTCGAATTACAAAGAAATTGAAGCAGCTATTGCCTTGAAATTTAAAACGAAAATTGAAGTCAACAAAGATTGGACAATAAAAACAGTAACTGTTTCTGATGGTTATGAATGGCTGAGTGCCCCGGTATTAAAATTAGGTCCTGTGGATTTGAATATAAAATACGTTGCTGATCTCATTTTGAAAACCAACCAGAATACGATAAATAAAGAAATTGACGACGCCATTTCCAACAATCTTAATGTAAAAAAATATGCCCAGCAAGCCTGGGATGCCATACACCGCCCCATCAAAATATCCGATGAATATAAAACCTGGCTTAGAATTACCCCAAAAGAGGTAGCTTCGATGCAAATAAGCGGAAAAAACGGAAAAATCAGACATAATATATGTGTAAAAGCTATTACTGAATGCTTTATAAGTAGACAACCCTATAATCAGGAACTTGTTCCGCTTCCGCCACTTACCATTATTAAAAAACCCCAAGAAGGCTTTGCAATTACCCTTGTTGCGGACATTCCATATACCGTAGCCGATAGTTTTGCAAATGTTTATCTGAAAGGAAAAACTTTTAACTCAGGTAAAAAAAGCATAATAATCAATCAGTTGCATATTTATGGAAGGAATGGTAAGTTGATGATAGAAACCCAGGTATCGGGAAGTATAAAGGGAAATCTGTATTTTGAAGGCATACCCTATTTTGACCCAAGTACACAGGCTCTTAAAGTCAAAGAGCTTGATTATGAAATAAAAACTAAAAATTCCCTGTTGAAAACCGCCGACTGGCTGGCACACGGTACCCTTGCCAACCTTATTCAGGATAAAATCTCGTTCCCATTGGCAGAAAACATTAACCAGGCAAAATTACTGATCCAAAAAAACTTGGTTAATAATAAAGTAGCAGAAAATGTTTTACTCAACGGAACACTTGGAAATATAACTGTAGATACAATCTGGATGGACACCACATCGCTGAAAACATCTGTTCAATTTAACGGAAAAATAACCCTAAGTCTTATAAGAGCAGTTAAATAGCGTTTAATATTCCAAAACTTGCTAATAAAGGGTAATTGTTTTCGAAGGGCTTATGTAATAAGAAACCTTATATGTTTTTACCCCAATTCCGGCAGATACTTCCCCAATGTTATACCGTGAAAAAAACAGGACATAAGTCCCTTTTGAAAGCGGCAATAATTCCTTTTTACGGATAGTTATCGAAGATGTGTATGAGGTACTGGTAGAAAAATCAGCGGTGTAATGTGTTTCAGTATTATTTAAATACACGGTTATTGTTTCACCCGGGTAAACAATATCCCCATACCATTTTAGCGTAATATCATTACTGGCACTGATAGAATCAGGAAGGGAAGGATGAAGCCCGATGGGAACTAAAATTGCCTGTACTGTAAGCTCCTGACCTTTTTTAGTAACTACACGAAAATTGGCGGTGTCAACCATAAGATTGTTAAAAACGCTCTGATATTCGCTTACCTGTTTTATAAAAGGCATTTCCACATCATTTAATAATATTTTGCTAATATCATTAGGTACAGCCACATTATAATCTTTCTGAAAATATGCTCTGGCACTTCCCAAGCCTGTAAGATCGCTGTAAGAAATCTCAAAAAAAGAAGTGGTTTCTGCCAAAGGAGCCTTGTTGTCGTTATCTTTAAAACATCCTGAAAAAACGATTGTCATCAGGAAATATAAAAATATTTTTTTCATCAGAATATATTTTGTTTATTAAAAGTTTGATAAAACCATACATATGCTGAATATTATACTTATACATGTTTGCATTTGTTAAACATGTTGGTTCCATCGCGAATTATTTTTTGCAAAATTAAAAGAACTTCAATGCAAACGGGGAAAAAATACAGGAAACACTAATTATTTAACAAAAAAAGACTATCTTTGTTAAATGATTAAGAGAGAAACTACAAACTAATATTTATAATCATGAAAAAAATTCTATTTTCCTTACTTTTTGGTGCAACTTTTATTGTTGCAGGGGTTACATTCGTTTCGTGCGATGATACTTCCAATCCATTAAAAACAAACATCAGCTACAAACCGGCTGATATGCCTTTTGTGCTCGATTCGCTGAACTTCCTTGCAGCGGTTAAAACCGAACATTTACTTTTTACACAAAATATCAATGCCGATATTGACAGTATTTTGGAAGCCCACAACGTCAGCAACCTGGCAACTCTCAGCGAAGCCGAAGTAGATACGATTTCCATAAGGATTGTCTCGCCTACAGGCGTTACACTCAATTGGATCAGTTCCGCGCGGGTAAGCATTCAAATTCCCGGTCAGCAGGAACTAACCATAGCCCATACTGCTGCTATCAATTCCGCAGGGCAGATTATTACCTTTGTAATTGATAATGTAAGTGTTTTACCATATCTCAACAACAATAGTTTTACTGTAAGGGTATATGGCAATATCACTCCACCGCTTCCGGTAACACAGATCAACATGCTTTTACACCTGGGTTTCAATTTACAGGTGCAGGTGCTTTAGTGTTTTGTTAAATTCATTTTTTACCTTCTTTACGGAAAAACAAAATTTGTAAAGAAGGTTTTTTTATTCCTTCTTACATTCCTTACGGCTTGCCAGCAAAAGCAAAATTGCTAAAATGAAAAGGGGTTGACTTGCATAATATACACTATACCAATAGTGTATTCCTAAAAAGTCGGGTACAAAATACACGATACCGCCTGCCAGTAGCATCAGTATGCCAATAATGGCAACAACCCAGGTAAGGACACAGTAGAGATTTTTCATATTCTTTAAGTTTTAAACCTGCGCAAATTACAAAATAGTTTTGGAAATTGTACAAGATAGATAAAATTTTTATGAAGTTAAGGATATGTAGTCGGCAAAGAGTGATAAACCAACCCATGCCGTGCATCAAGCTTTCACATCCTTGTAATGAAGTTATCTCAACTATGTAGTTCGGTTCAGGGTGTTTTATTTTGAAATAATTATTGATATCTCTGCAATCTTTAACCCAAATCCGTCATTAGAGCGTGCATCAAACTGTTTGTCAAATATTTATATTAAGAATTTTCTAATGACGGTCATTAGAAAATTTATGATTTATTTCATTGATTAAGTGTATGATGCTTCAAATTGTTAGAATTCAAATGACGGATCTGGGTTAAAAATGGTTTTCAGGGAAATGAAAAAACACTTTCTGTTTTCGATGCAACAGGCAGGCTTGTAATGCAAAAACAACTTTTTTTCTCCAAATTGGAAGCAGATGTAAGCAGTTTACCGCAAGGTGTTTATTGTGTACAAATTACAGGAGAAAACGGAACATTTACCGCTAAATTTCTGAAAGAATAATAAACTCCATTGTCTAAAAACGAAAAAAACATGTCGTTGAATTCAGGCATGTTTTTTATGATTATTGATCCTCTGTTATTTTTTACGAGAGGTTTCCTGTAACTTTTTCAACCTCCTGGACAATTTCGCAAGATTTAACCAACGCTTTCATTTTGGTGTGATCATTGTACAACGGACGGTCGATTTCGAGATAATCCACATGTTTTCTGATTATTTCGTAAGCCTTAGCCGTTCCGTAACCCCACTTGTAGAGAGTTTCATATTTTTGGCGTAAATCAAGCGCCTGTGCTGCTGCCATAAACTCTATGCCAAGGATTCCATAGGCATTGTCGAGAATCTGGAAATTTTTGATGGCAGTATTCATCCCCATCGAAACAAAATCTTCCTGGTCGGCGGCAGCAGGAATGGATTGGATAGAAGCAGGCATTGATAAAATTCTCTGTTCCACTATTTGCATGTCGGCTGTGTACTGACTGAGCATTAACCCTGAAAAAAGCCCGGGATTATGCGTAAGGAAAGGAGGTAGTCCCACACTCAGAGCTGGATTGTTCAGCCTGTTCATCCTTCTTTCGGAAAGCACACAAACCATAGTTATGGCAGCACCCATCATGTCCATCGGCAAAGAAACCGGGCTACCCTGAAAATTGGCTCCCGACAGTTGCAGATTTTCCTCGGCAAAGAAAATAGGATTGTCGCCTACACCATTTAGTTCAATTTCTACCTGTGAACGGGCATATTTTAAAGCATCGTGTGCTGCACCGATTACCTGTGGTGTTGAACGCATGGAGTAGGCATCCTGTACTTTCACCTTCAGGCGTTTTTCAGACAGGTCTCCTCCGGCAGTTACGGCTCGGATAGCTTTTGCACTCCGTATTGCCCCCGGGAATCCTCTTACTTCATGAATTTTTGTATTGTAAGGGCCCAGATTGGCTTTTAAAGCTTCGAGCGTCATTGCACAGGCGATTTCTGCCTGTTTCAGAAAACGGTCGGCATCGTATAAAAACAAAGCGCTCATTGCCGTGAGGAAATTAGAACCATTAATGGCTGCCAGCCCGTCTCTTGCTTCCAATCCGGGAATAGAAATTCCGGCTCTTTCCATGGCTTCTTTTCCGTGGAGTAGTTCTCCCTGGTAATAGGCTTTTCCTTCGCCCATCAGCAGCAAGGCAATCTGTGACATAGGTGCCAAATCGCCGCAAGCTCCCACTGAACCTTTCTGGCATACGAAAGGAGTTACGCCCTTGTTCAACATTTCAACAAAAGTTTGTGTTATTTCCAACCTGCAGCCGGAGTTACCGTGTGCATGAACATTGATTCTGCCCAGCATGGCAGCCCTCACGTATTCTATGGGTGCCGGATCGCCAATACCTGCAGCATGGTTGTAAACAAGGTATTTTTGAAATTCTTTAACCTGCTCGTCGTTGAGCACCATTTCCGAAAATTCGCCGATACCGGTATTGATGCCGTACATGATTTCGCCGGCTTCTATCTTTTTCTCAAGCATGGTTCTGCATGCGTTAATCCGCCGGATGGCTTCAGGATGTAATTCCACTTTTTCGCCCCTACGGGCAACTAATTCAACATCTTCTATAGTCAGGTTTTGTCCTGTGATAATTAATGGCATGGTGTTAAGTATTAAATTTGACATTATTTTTGCTCATTCAAACCTACAAGTTTTTTTTTTCGGTTTGACGTATTGCAGCCGAATTTTTATAATTTTTGTAAAAAAATTTATGCTAACAATAATTAAGCATGAATTATCATGATAAAAGAAGAAGATATACTGAATAATGCTCTACGGCAAATAGCACACAAAATGGTAGTTGCAGCCCGCACTGCTCCCAAAGGGAGAGGCAGAAACCATATTAAAATAGCCATAGCCGAACTTCACGAAATAAAAATGCTTTCGGAGAAGATGAAAGAAATAGGAGAAGGTCGTCATCAACAGCCTTTTTTGCGAAATGCGGAAAATATCCTTGCTGCACCGATAGTTGTACTCATTGGTTGTATGTACAAAAGTGTCGGGCTCGATTGCGGTTTATGTGGTTTTGCCAATTGTGCTGAACGCGATCTGCATCCGGCTTCTCCCTGTGTTTTTAATCCGCTGGATTTGGGTATTGCCCTTAGTTCAGCAGTGGGAATAGCTGCCGATAACCGAACCGACAACAGGATAATGTACACCATTGGCATAGCTGCCCTCGAGCTGAACCTGCTGGGCGATGAAATTAAAATGGTTTTGGGAATTCCCCTGAGTGCCACATCAAAAAATCCTTTTTTCGACAGGTAGCACAGCATTATTTTCCCCACATCATAAACAGCAACTGCGGAATTTCGGAATTTTGCATATAAGGACCTCTTATAGCATCATATTCGTCGGAGATTACCGGATACCAATCACTGCCAATGCCTTTTGCAAAAAACGGCACAAGGCTGTTCGAATGGTTGCTGCTATAAAACGTCATACCCGGAAGCTGCTTTTTTCCGTTATCAATTAAAGGTGCAAAAGGTTTTTCGCCCCAAAGCAACCCTGTTTCGTGATCAGCAGTAACTATTAAAAGGGTTTCATCCCAACTGCTGTTTTTGTCAACCCATTGTATCACTGATTGCACTGCATCAAAAAAGCCTGCTGTTTCTTCAATCAGCCTGCCTTTCTGATTGCCATGCAAAGCCCAGTCAATGGCTCCGCCTTCCACCATAAGAAAAAAACCTTTTTTGTTGTTGTCGAGTACATTCAAAGCTCCAAGAGCCATCTCAGACAGAGTAGGAACATTGGAATTGAAGGGTGTAATATAAGGCGAGGAATCTTTGGTTTCTCCCTGGCTGAATTTTCTTGCCTGTTGCAGGGTAGAATATACTTCGGCACAGCCTAACACTCTTTGAGGAGTTTTCCCTTTCATCAATTTTTGGAAATCTTTTTTCTGGGTTATCACTGTCCATGCATCAGGAGTTTTATTTCCATTGCAGTCAGCCACGGTATATAAATTTCCATTTATGAAGAAGCTGGTACTTTTACCACTTCCCGCAAGCAGTTGTGCAAAAAAGGCACTATCGCCCACATTTTTTGGGTTTCCCCATCGGAAAAAGAGTTTTTCGCCATTGTTGTCGTAAGCAGGATTTCCGCAGCCCATAATCACGTCGCATTGGCTCTTCAACAACATTTCGTAGGCAATTTCCGCATAGTTAATGCGGGTGGAATTGTGTGCTACAAAGCCTGCAGGAGTTGCATGGCTGAAAGGTACCGAAGTAACTACTCCTGCAGATTTCCCTGATTTTTTTGCAATTTGGACTAAGTTGGTAAGGGTATCGCCATTTACCGAAATACCGATGGAATTATTATAAGTTTTTTTACCAGTAGCCAATGCAGTGGCAGAAGCTGCTGATTCGGTAAAATTCGATTTAAGGTAGGCGGTATCTTTCCATGCAGCTATGGTGTTGTATCCCGTGGCAAAATACAGAGATGAAGGATTACCCTTTTCATATTCGCCTGTTTTTGCAGGATAATGCGCTACGGCAAGCTGAACAGGAAATGTGTTAAAAAAAGACATTTCAAGGCTTCCAAAATACTGTGTTGCTTTTATAGTGTTAAACCCCATTCCATCTCCTATCATCAGGATAATATTTTTTGGACTGGGAAGAGTCTGGGGGTTCTGTGCGCCAACAAAACCAACAGTACACACAAAAATTCCAATAAATGCAGTTTTTTTAAAAATGTTCATAATAATTAATTTAATTTTCTTCGGCAACGGCTCCATAGCCGACAATAAGATGCATATACCTTAGGGAAGGCGAAGGAATAAATTTGCCCAAGCCCAGTGATTGCCATTTGTTATCTACCATTTGTATTGTTTCATTATCGGCAACAATAATATTAGGCCAGGGTCTGGTCATATTGTTACTGCTTTTTGTTTTTTTTGTTCCATCTATAACAAGAATATTATGTATTATTTTACAATCAAACGAAGGATCAATATTATTGCCTACCTGCCATACTATATCAGATATTTCATTGTTAAACAATACCTCATCAATCAAAACCCAATACCGGATTCCTTGAAGAAGATTTTTTTGATACAAAAAATTAATAGTAGTATGTATTTGGCTAGAATAGATTTTATTTAATGAAGTAATAAGCAAATGCCCGTCGGCAACATAATCGGTATTAATTTTTGTCAGTGGCGGTAAAAACTCCAAAAAGGCATTAATATTGATTGGCACCTCGCTCTCAGTTAATGTTTCTCCGTTTTCACCCGCGAATTTTCGGGTTGCATCTATTCCTATTTTTCCTCCCAGGGCAAATTTTCGGCTTGCATGGTCGAGTACATCCGATGGACCTTTCGAAAAAAACAAGTCAGTCTGGGGGTCAGTATTTTTTGCTACTGTTTCCAAAACCCGGAAATAGTTATGAATATCTACCTGTTCATCAACAACTATCATAATTTTGTTGAACATCATCTGTCCGGCGCCCCACAGAGCATTCATCACCTTTAGGGCATGGCCGGCAAAGGCTTTGCTGATTTTCAACAGAACGAGATTGTGGAATACTCCTTCGAAAGGCATATGCATATCTACAACTTCCGGAAGCATGGCATATTGGATGAGTTTCAGGAAAATTTTCTCGGTAGCCATTCCCAACCATGCGTCTTCCTGGGGAGGAATACCCACTATTGTAGCAGGATACACTGCATTTTTTCGATGAGTAATGCAAGTAACATGAAATCGGGGATAAAAATCGGGCAAAGAATAAAATCCCGTGTGGTCGCCAAAAGGCCCTTCCAAAACAAGTTCCTCGTAAGGATCAGCATATCCTTCAATCACAAAGTCAACATCCGATGGAATGTAAATATCATTGGTAAGGCTTTTTACCATTTCTATGGGCTTTTGCCGCAAAAAGCCGGCAAAAAGGTATTCATCTATACTTTCGGGTAAGGGTGCCGTAGCTGCATAGGTATAAATCGGATCCCCACCCAAGGTAACCGTAATCGGCATTCTTTTTCCTGACTTTTTATACTTATGGAAGTGCATGGCAGAATTTTTATGCAAATGCCAATGCATACCGGTAGTGTTGTCTGAAAAAACCTGCATTCTGTACATTCCCACATTCCTGCTACCATTTTCAGGGTCAAGTGTGTGCACCACGGGTAACGTGATAAAGGGACCACCGTCGTGTTTCCAGCATGTTAGCACAGGTAGCCGGTTAAGATCAGGAGTTTCCATCACCACTTCCTGGCAGGCGCCTCTACCTTTATGCATTTTGGGCATCCATTGCGAAAATTGCTGCAACAGGGGAATAATTTTCAGCTTGTCAAAAATCGTGTTTCTTGTAGCAGTGAGCTTGGTAAAAATATCGTCAATTCTTTGGTTTATAATATCAAAACTTGATATACCCAGCGCCAAGCACATTCTTTTTTCGCTCCCAAATGCATTTATCAACAATGGAAATTCTTTTCCCGTATTTTCAAAAAGTAACGCCTTGCCTTGCGATTTGGTGATACGGTCGGTAATTTCCGCTATTTCAAGATGTGGAGATACCGGTTCAGTAATTCGGGATAATTCGCCGTTTTTTTCAAGACATTCAATAAAATGTAACAAGTTTCTGTAAGCCATTTTTCGTTGTAAGGAAAAAACAAAATTAGGCAAAAAATTACAGCATTTTTTATGGAAGTTTTAATATCTTTGCAAAAATTTTAAACCGATGAAAAAATTCATTTTTATTTCTATCATTTCTGCACTTCTTATATCGTGCGGTGGCGAAAAAAAAGGGAACAAGGCTAATGTTATTTCCGTGGGACAAGACCTTGAATGCGTTGATTGTTGGGCAAATACCAGTAGTGTAGTAAAAACTATGGCACATTCCGGAGAATTTGCATGCAAACTCGATAGCGTGGCTGAGTACAGCACCACATTTCAGAAAACCATCGGGGGTATCAGCAGTAAAATTCCTAAAAAAATCAATGTTTCATTGTGGGTAAACAGCACTCAACCCAGCCCAGATGCTTCCATCGTGTTAGATATCAACAATAATGGAAAATCAGTGCTGTGGCTTGCAAATTCCTTTAAGGATGTAGTTAAAAATGAGAAAGAATGGACTGAGTTCAAATCCAGTTTCAAACTGCCTCCTACCTTGAAACCCGAAGATTTAGTAAAAATTTACGTTTGGAATAATAAGAAGCTTAATCTGTTTATTGACGATATAAACATTGAATTCGAGTACTAAATGATTATTTTCTAATGAATTCTTTTTCCACAAACGTTTCGGGGAGAGAGTCGTTTTTATATTTTGAGGGGCATTTTAATAAAAGACTGCGTGCTACAAAAGTATCCTGCACCATAGTGCCAATGATAACCACCTGCTCTGATTTTTCGAAATCCTGGGGTTTGTTGTCGTTGTAAACCACCACGCATTTTTCGCCTTTATTATCTATCATGGTAAATGTAAATGAATTAGCATTTTTACGGGCATTGTATTCAATTTTTGCTTTTTTATCTAATTTGCCAATGATATGAAGTTCTTTCCCCGGATTATTTTTTGCTGTTGCAAAATCGGAATAGGTACCCGTATTTGTTACAGTGCTAATAATAATGCCTACAGCAACCACGATACAGATAATAAGTACAATATGTAAGGTTTTCATCCGTATTTAAATTTGCAACTTATGTGATTTTCAGTCTGTATTCCTTTTTTTTTCTATTTTTCTAATTCTATAATCGAGCCTAAACAAAAAGGCAGCCAATCCTGCAACAATTACAACTATTACAGCTATTACGACTCCTATTTTTGAATTGTCCATTTTTTTTATTTTTTTGAAAGATTATGTATGCGCACCCTGAGTTGCAGAAGCCATGTTCCCACTAATATCCATCCCAATACGGAAGGATAAAAAACCCAGCGAATTGTATTGTCGAGTTCTGTTACCGTAAGCGTACTTCCTTTGTTACCCGGATGCAGTGAATCCTGGGCTAAACGGGGCAACACTCCTATGAAAATAAGTAGTAGAACAAATGCAAAAATATTATAAACTGCTGATATTTTTGCTTTTTTCTCTATATCATCTATTGAACTCCGCAAAACCAGGTATGCAAAATATGCAATAAGGCTTACCGCTGCCCCGTTGAGTTTTGGATCGTTTACCCACCAGGTACCCCAGGTATATTTAGCCCATATCATTCCCGTTATTATCCCCAATATTCCAAAAAAAACAGCCGTTTTTGCGGCTTCCAAAGCCAGAATATCTTCCTTCAGCCGGAAACCGGAAAGATAACATATGCTGAATACAAATGATATTAAAAACAAAAAAAACATTGTAAACCACATAGCTACATGATAAAACAAACTGCGCAGACTCTGGTGGATTACAGGCAAATCAGGTACCTGAATCAAAAGTCCGAAAATAACTGCATACAATATAAGCGTGATTCCCAGTAATTTCCACCCGTAATTAATTAAAAAAAATTTCATGATATGAATTAATCCTTCCAAAGATAAGGAAACAACAATACAGCAAGTGCTATGGCAATAAAATTTAACAATATAATCATAAACAATATATTAACAGAAGTTGCAAACCCATCACCCACCACAGCCTTTGCCGAAACCCGGATTAGCGAAAGCAACAATGGCAATACCAGCGGAAAACTCAGAATAGCCATCAGTGTAAAGTTATTATGCGAGCGCCAGGCTATGGCAGCAACCATGGTTAGCACGGAAGCAATACCCGTTGCTCCCAAAAGAAGATTACAAATAAAAAGTCCGTGATTAATGGCATTGTCACCCATCCAAATACTGTAAATTGCATAATTCAGCAAAGCAAGTAAAATCGTGAGTACAATATTGTAGATTATTTTAGAAAGTATAACCCCTACAGGGCTTGCCAGAGTATAATAATATAATTGCCGTGCCAGGTTTTCCTGAATAAAACTTTTTGATATGGCATTTATTGCAGAGAATAAAAAAATTATCCAGAACAATGCATTCCAGGTTGTGGAATTTATGATATCCCCAAAAGAAAGATAAGTGATAAACACTGACGAAACAACATACAAAACGATACCATTCAGAGCATATTTCTGCCGAAGTTCTAACTGAATGTCTTTAGCAATCAGGTATCTTATTTCGTTATAAAGCATTGTCGTTTTTCGATATACAAAAATAAAAAAAGTCCTTCAATAATGAAGGACTTTTTAAGCAATGTCGTACTTTAATTATTCAATAATCATTTTCGAAATTGCGATACCTTTTGCAGTGTAAATTCTCAGCATGTACACTCCGCTTTGCAGGTTGGAGGTATTCAGGCTGAAGATAGTGTTGTTTACATTTCCATCATAAACAACCTGACCAACATGGTTCACAATTACAATACGGCTCATATCGCTGTTCGAGCGAACGTTAAGTTGTCCGTTAACAGGATTGGGGAATATTTTAATACCTTGTGAAGCAAGATCATTTATACTGGTTACCACAGCGGTAGCAGGATCAGAAGCATCTGATTCACCTTCTGTATAGAGAGCTTTTACAGTATAAATATAGGTTCCGATAGAGGGAACTACATCAGTATAGTTTGTAAACAGAACGGGAGAAGCATTAACAGGGGTTGAGGCTCCATCACGGTAAATGTTATATCCCAATAGTGCTCTTAAAGGAGCATCCCATGTAAGATTTACATTAAAAATCTCAGCAATGGCATTCAAGTTGGTGGGTTTTATGAGTACAGTAGCCTGAACCGTATTGCTGCATTCGGAAGTGCCACCTTCATAAACTGCTTTAGCACAGTATGAATATACGCCATATCCTAAATCAACATTTTGGTATGAAAGCGTTGTGATGAGGGCTGTATTAATTTTTACTCCGTTACAATAAACATCATATCCCTGAGGTGTACCAGTTGTAGGAACTCCCCATGTTAAGTTAATGGTGTTGTAGTTCTGCGTGTATTGCAAATTTGTCGGAGGAAGAAATTGTGGTGGAGGTGGAGGAAGAATAATATCATCAAAAGGAACAGAAGTGAAAACTAAACGGTTTGTAGTGGGGGGGTCTTCATCACCACGAACAGACAGACCAGGTTCATCGTCGGCTTGCCACAGCATGGTAAAGTTAACACCATCATTGTTCTTTGCTACATATGGGAAAACACATTCATCATACAAGTGAATGATATCGCCGGTTACATCTATAAAATCGCCCCAGTTTGCGCCATCATCATTTGTACCACGGCACCAGATGTGGCGGTAGTTTTGCGCACCATTATCGTATCCTTCCATTACCATGGTATAGGTTAGTATTATACGTCCGTCGTCGTTAAGTACCAGTTGGGGCATACTTGAAGAACCGAGATAATATTTAGGGAATCCGTCGGTAAGTACGTCCCAGGTTCCGTTTCCGTTAAGGTCGAGAGCATAACCAATTAATTTACCTTGAGCATCAAGAGCATCAGGATCTAATGCTTCCCACTGATTTCCACCAGTCCAGGTAGCATCACCTTCTTTCCAGTAACCAACGCCACCAACTCCGGGGAACCAGTACGAACCTGCATCATCGGCATGTGCACGGTTGACACCGAAAGCAATATGGCAAGTTCCGTTGTCATCAATTACGATGGAATGAGAACCGTCGGGGCAGTAGAAAGTATCGGCAGTAGCTGCTGTTCCGTTCCAGAAAGGAATAGGATGTTCCCAAATAACGGTTTTAGTCCAGGTAGTTCCGTTATCTGTTGATTTCATAAGGATAAGGTCGTAACTATTTTCTCCCATTACAAAAGCAATGGTGTTTCCTTTTGGTTCAGCCCAAGTGTAAGTATCGCCTGAGAAACCAAAATATTCGGCTGAAGTAAGGCCGGTAAGCATTGCATCATCAATGTCCCAGGTATTTCCACCGTCAGTCGAACGTGAATAGAGAAGAGCACCGTCAAGTCCCTGGTAAACAACGCCACTATTTCCGGTAGGAGCTGTCAGGGCAAGAAGGTGAATAGTATTGTTGTCAGTTCCGCCTGTAACCATACGAGGCCAAAGGTAACCAGTAGCTCCTGTAGGTGCGGCAACATCAAAGAATGTCCACGCTCCGCTTCCTTTTGTAGGACGGGTTTCGAATACTAAAGGAGATGTTCCTCCTTTGTGAGTAACAGCACATTCTCCGTTTGCACCCCAAGCAGCATAGCTGGGCCAACCAGTTTTTACCGTTTCAATACGGGCTGTAGGAGCAGGACCCCATGCGGTTCCGTCAAAATAATTATAACCTGTACCACGGTCATTATAAGCTGTAGGTGTAAAGCCAATCGTCCAGGTAGCACCAATAGTGCCATCATCAAATCTGTAAAGGCGATTTTGGGTACTGCCGTTTGTTGGCAGGTCATAAATAGAAGTACCTACTTCTTCTTCCGAAACGGCTGTAGCGGATTTGTGAGCAGGTTTAACAGCAGCATTAAGGTTGCTGGTTTCATCAACAGCTTTTACCTTTTTCACTGCATAGTTTTTCCATTGCTTGGACACGGGTGCACGATGTAATTGTGCAAATCCCAGTGATCCAATACTTAATGCTAAGCAAATGAGTAATAATTTTCTCATGATTCTGAGGGTTTAGATTTAACAATTAGGATTTTAAAAATTCAATTTGGGAAAACAAAATTATAAAAAAAAACGATGGTACAAAATTTTAAAACAAAAAAAACGGGAAATCTTTCAATAGAAAGCTATTTCCCGTTTTTATGAAAGAGCATTATTCAACGATTACCCTTGAAGTAGTAACTCCTTTATTAGTATAAACTTTCAACATATATACCCCACTTAATAGATCGAATGTGTTCATATTGAAAGTGTTAGATTTTATAGTTCCATCATAAACCACTTGTCCTACAAGGTTCAGAAGAACGATACGGTTCATTTCGATATTTGATTTTACATGCATTTGTTTGCCTACAGGGTTGGGATAAATTTTTATTCCCTGTGAGGTAGGTTCGTTTATACTGGTTACTAAAGCGGTAGCAGGATCAGAAGCATCTGATTCGCCTTCTGTATAGAGAGCTTTTACAGTATAAATATAGGTTCCGATAGCAGGAACTACATCAGTATAGTTTGTAAACAGAACGGGAGAAGCATTAACAGGGGTTGAGGCTCCACCACGGTAAATGTTATATCCCAATAGTGCTCTTGAAGGAGCATCCCATGTAAGATTTACATTTAAAATCTCAGCAACGGCATTCAAGTTGGTGGGTTTTATGAGTACAGTAGCCTGAACCGTATTGCTACATTCGGAAGAGCCACCTTCATAAACTGCTTTCACGCAATAGGAATAAATGCCGTAACCAAGGTCAGAGTCTTCGTATGTAGTAGGTGTAACCAGAGTTGTATTTATTTTAGTACCATTACGATACACATCGTAACCTAACAATGCATCGGTAGCCGGTGCAGTCCATGTTAAAGTAATATTGTTGTAATTTTGCGTAAACTGCAAATTGGTGGGCATTGGGGGGATAAAAGCAGAAACAATATCATCCTTTAGCACTTTCATAAAATATATTTTGTTTTCGGTGTAAGGGTCTTCATCTCCGCGCACGGCTAATCCGGGTTCTTCATCCGCCTGATACACTAAGTAAAAATAATCATCGGAATTGGTAGCTACCGAAGGGAATACGCATTCATCATACAAATGTACAATGTCGCTATTAAGGTCGTAAATATTATCACTCCAGGTATTACCATTATCGTTGGAGCCACGGCACCACAGACGCCGGTAATTTTGCGTTCCATTGTCGAAAGTTTCGGTTATGCTGCTGTATGTAAGTATGAGGCGGTTCTGGTCGTCTACCACAAGTTGGGGGAAACTGGAGGAACCAATGTAATAACTGGCAATATCTTCGAGGATATCCCATGTTCCGTTGCCGTTAACATCTATTGCATAGCCAATCAGTTTTCCCTCTGCATCCAGTAAATCCGGATCAAGGGCTTCCCACTGGTTGCCACCCGTCCAAGTAGCGTCGCCTTCTTTCCAGTAGCCTATTCCGCCAACTCCGGGAAACCAGTAAGAGCCGGCATCATCGGCATGTGCACGGTTGATACCAAAGGCAACATGTATTGTTCCGTTGTTGTCAATTACTATAGAATGGGTTCCGTCGGGGCAGTAAAAGGTGTCAGCAGTAGCAGCCGTTCCGTTCCAAAAAGGAATAGGGTGTTCCCAAATAACGGTTTTTGTCCAGGTAGTACCGCCATCGGTAGATTTCATAATAAACATATCCGTTTGTTTACAACCAACAATAAAAGCAAGAATATTATTTCTGGGTTCTGCCCATGTATAAGTATCTCCTTCAAAACCATAATATTCTGTTGAGCTCATCCCCGGAATAATCTGATGTTGGATGTCCCAGGTAGTTCCGCCGTCCTGCGAACGGGAATAGAGAAGGGCAAGATCGAGACCTTGATAAGCTGAGTAGGTAGAAGCAAGAATGTGAAGAGTTTTGTTATCGGTTCCTGCTGTTACTATTCTGGGCCACGAAATATCAACCGCGCCAGTAGGTCCGGCAAAAATAGATCCTGACCAGGTATCTGTACCTTTTTGTTCACGTTTGCTAATTACCAGTCCTTGGGTATCATGGTGGGCAGCAACAATTTCACCGTTTGTACCCCATTTGGTATAGCTGGGCCATCCGGTACGTTGCAATTCAATACGGGCAGTGGGCTCAGGTCCCCAAGTTGTCCCGTCAAAATAGTTGTAACCTGTACCCCTGTCGGCAAAATTGGGAGTCGTCATTCCCATTGTCCAAGTGGCTCCTATGGTGCCATCTGCATATTTATAAATCCGGTTCTCGGACGAACTATTGCTTTGCAGGTCGTAATAAGTAATCCCTATTGCTACTTCTTCGGGGGGTAAATCCTTTTTAACAGAAGGCAGCAGGGTGGCAGAATTTAAGTTTTCAGTTTCTTTAATTGCTGGCTGTATTTTTACAGCATAATTTTTTAATGAATGGGAAATCATGGCTTTTTGCTGAGCAAATCCAGTCATACCTATCAAAACAGCACAAATAATTAGTAGAATTTTTTTCATGGACAATGAATTTTATTGGTTATTTATTGAGCAAATTTTTCAATTTTCAAATGTACAAAATTTTCTTTTAAGTTTTATAAAATCTATAAAAAAGTATCTTTGACCGACCAAATCTGTTTATTCCTCTTTTAATGCCTTTTCTTTTGTATCAACAGGAATAATGGTGGAGCGGTGAAAATCAATGCCGTCTTCAAATATTTTTCGATAAGTATAATGCCGTTTGGCAAAAACTGCACCAACCGATTCGTGCAGAGCCCTCATTTTAGGGTTGAAGTCTCCCACCCACGATAATTCTATTTCGGTGTACCAAGGTCTTTTTTGCATTATTTTATCCAAATGCCAAAAAATTGCCGATTCGATACCTGATTTTTGAAACTTGGGTACAACCCCCATGATGGTAATTCGAGCCCGGGTTATGGTATGTCGTTTTTTTAACCACAGAAATTTTAGTTTATTGAAAAGATGTAACTTCCCGTTCAGATGTTTAAAAATTTGATTAACATCGGGAAACATAATCAGGAAGGCAATAGGTTCGCCTTCGGAATAAGCAAACCATATCATTTCTTCATCAATAATGGCTTTGGCATTATTTAAAGAACGATACAGGTCGTCAGTTTGAATGGGTGTAAAATTTTCGTGAAAGACCCATGCGGTATCATACACATGCTTCAGATCGGCTATATATTTTTCGGACTGGCTGAGGTGAAAGTGTTCAAAACTGAAGACCGGTTTTTGCCTTACCCAGTCGGCAATTTTCCAGAATCTTTCAGGGAAAGGCTTGGTTAAATCCAGATGGTTCGAAACCTGTTCGAAATAAAAATTAAACCCATAAGATTCAAACAACTCCTTATAATAAGGGTGGTTATAAGGCATTCCAAAGCTGGGATGGGTAAATCCTTCTACCAGCAATCCCCAGAAGTTGTCATTTTCGCCAAAATTAATCGGTCCGTCCATTGCTTTTATCCCTCTATCCGCCAGCCAGTTTTTGCAGGTATCAAAAAGCATGAATGCAGTCTCCCGATCGTTGATACATTCAAAAAAGCCCATACCACCGGTAGGCAGATCAAATTTGTAGGCTTTATTTTTATTGATGAAAGCGGCGACACGTCCTAACGCTTTTCCATTATCATCGGTAAGTATCCATCGTATAGCTTCTCCGTTGCGGAAAAAAACATTTACCGAAGGGGTAAAAATGTCTTCCACCATTTTATCAGGCGGGCATACCCATACCGGATCGTTTGCATAAATATCTCTGGCAACCTGGTGAAAATCTTTTATTTCCTTTTTTGAGTGTACCTCGATAATTTTCATATTCAGGGATTAAAAACGTCAACAAACTTAAGGTATATTTTTAAGATGAAAAATGCTTTTTTTTGATTTGGCAATACTTTTCTGTGATTTACGTTTTTATCTTAACTTTGCCTCGGTACAATTGTTTATTATAAATAGTATAAACAACACGATTTGAAAAAGATATATTTTTTAATACTTCGATCTTATGCCGGTCCGCTTATCATGACTTTTTTCATATCGCTGTTTGTTTTGCTGATGCAGTTTTTGTGGAAATATGTTGATGATCTCGTCGGGAAGGGGCTCGACTGGTACATTATCCTGCAATTGTTGTTTTATGCATCAGCAACCTTCGTCCCCCTGGCATTACCCCTGGCAATATTGCTTTCTTCGCTGATGACCTTTGGTAATCTTGGCGAAAGATATGAGCTGGTAGCTATAAAAGCTGCGGGTATTTCGCTGCGAAAAGTGATGCGCCCCCTGATTATTTTGTCGGTATTAATTAGTATCGGAGCCTTTTACTTTTCGAATAACGTGCTACCCCTGGCAAATTTGCAATTTCGAAGTATTTTATACGATGTGCAGCAAAAAAAACTTGCTTTTAATTTAAAGGATGGCGAATACTATAATGGCATTGACGGTTACGTAATCCGAGTACAGAAAAAAGAAAAAGATGGTGTAACTATACGTAATGTTATGATTTATGACCATACCAGCGGTATGGGCAATACCAACTTTACCATGGCAGATTCTGGGCGGATGAATATGAGCAAGGATCAGCGGTTTTTAAATTTTGTTTTATACCACGGGTATAATTTTGATGAAACTTCGGGAAGAAGAAATATGAACGTTCATCCTTTTCAGCGTACAAAATTTGAAGAAGAGCATATTAAGTTTGATTTGTCGCAGTTTCAGCTTAATAGAACTAACCAGGAATTATTTAAAAATAATTTCGAAATGCTTAATCTCAAACAGCTTTCCACTTCGGCTGATTCTATCAAAAAGGAACTCGGCGGTTTGCAGGCAGATATGTCTGCATCGTTTTTCAAAGGATACAATTATTTATCATACCTCGATTCGAGCATTCCTGTACTGCCAGATACAGCCAAAGCATTGCAAAGCAATTTTATCAGTAATTTCGACAAAACAAGTCGCCAGCATATTTTGGATTATGCACTTTCTGATGCCCGAAACAAAAGGGCAAATCTTGAATTTCAAAAGAACTTAAGCGAAAGCAAATATTATACTATTCGCAGACACGAAATTGAATGGCACCGGAAATTTACCTTGTCAATAGCCTGTTTAATCTTGTTTTTTATCGGAGCGCCTTTCGGAGCCATTATTCGTAAAGGAGGATTGGGGTTACCCTTGGTAATTTCGGTTATTTTCTTTGTTTTGTACCATGTTATTTCCATAAGTGGCGAAAAAGCAGTACGTGCCGGTGCTTTGCCTTCGGCAGAAGGAATGTGGCTGGCTTCGATAGTACTGTTGCCCATAGGCATATGGTTTACATATAAAGCTACCACAGATTCACCCTTGCTTGATGCAGATGTTTGGAAGAAATTTTTTAATAAATTTAATACATTAATAGGAAAATATACTAATTTGCAATAATATATGAATATACTAATAGTTTGTAACAAATCACCTTTTCCTCCCAAAGAAGGAGGTCCGATTGCCATGAACGCCATTATCACCGGTTTATTAGATGCGGGACATTCGGTAAAAGTTATTGCAATAAATTCCAATAAATATCATGTTAGTCCTGATGAAATACCTGTCAACTACCGTGAAAAAACCCGGATAGAATTTGTTGATGTTGACCTCTCTGTTAAACCCTGCAAAGCACTTGCCAATTTGTTTTCCAACCGATCCTACCATGTTGAACGATTTATTTCCGCAGCCCTGGAAAATAAAATTTCGGAAGTAGTGCAGAATGACAATTTCGACATCATTCAATTTGAGACCCTTTACATAAGTCCTTATATTGAAACTATTCGCAAATATTCCAATGCGAAAATAATCCTTCGTGCCCATAATATCGAGCACCTGATTTGGGAGCGGGTTGCCCTTTCGTGCAAACAACCCGTAAAACGTCGCTATCTGTGGCACCTGGCACGTACCCTGAAAAAATACGAACTCAATGCCCTCCATAAATTCGACGGGATTGCGGCAATCACCCGTAAAGATGCCATTTATTTCCGTAACTGTGGTACCATAGCACCCGTAACTGATATTTCATTTGGCATTAATTTCGATAATTACCAGGAAGACAACTCCGCCACTGAGTTTCCTTCCGTTTTTCATATTGGTGCGATGAACTGGATTCCTAACAACGAAGGAATAAAATGGTTTCTCGAAAATATTTGGGGCAAAATAAATATACTGTTCCCGGATTTAACATTTTACATTGCCGGTAGAGAAATGCCCGACTGGATACAAAAAAAGAAATACCCCAATGTGGAAATCTTAGGAGAAGTGGAAGATGCTTCGGCATTTATGCGATCAAAAGCTATTATGGTTGTACCTTTGTTTTCGGGCAGCGGAATCCGGATAAAAATTATTGAAGGCATGGCTTTAGGAAAAACCATAATTACAACCCGCATTGGTGCTGAAGGTATTAATTGTACAGATAACGAAAATGTAATTATCGCAGACAATCCTATTGATTTTATTGCTGCTTTGAAAAAATGCCTTGAAAATAAGGAGCTCTGTTGCAAAATAGGCAGTAATGCCCGTAAGCTTATCGAAAAAGAACATAATAACCAACTGATAATCCGCAAACTGACCCATTTTTACGATCAGGTAATTCAATCGTAACAACCACAAAACTCCGGGAAAACGCAACCTAAAATCCATTTCAGGTTTGCTCAATTAAAAATTACCCGTAGGTTTGCAAAAAAAGTGGAAATGAAACTCGTTGTTCTTGTATCGAGGGTACCCTATCCCATTGAAAAAGGCGACAAGCTGCGTGCATTTTATCAAATCAAATACTTGTCTGAAAATAATGAAATACACCTTATTGCTTTAAGTGACCGGAAACCAGAAACCAAAGCCGCCGATGCATTAAAACCTTATTGTGTTTCGTTGCATATATTCCGCCTGCCAAAAATTGCCATTTTTTTTAATTTGATACGTGCATTATTCTGCACAATTCCTTTCCAGGCAGGTTATTTCTTTAACTCACATGTTAAACGAAAGATACAACACCTTATCAGGAATATTAACCCAGATCATATTTATTGCCAGCTTATCCGCACCACCGAATATGTTAAACTGCTTCCTTATCCCAAAACCCTCGATTACCAGGATGTATTTTCCAAAGGCGTTGAAAGACGCATGACGGTTGCTCCCTGGTGGATGCAACCTGTTTTCAGGTGCGAATACAAAAGACTATTACGATACGAAAAAGAAGTTTTTGACCATTTTGATCATACCACAATTATTTCGCAACCCGACCGCGACCTGATTCCTCATGAAAAAAAAGACGACATTCTGATAATTCCCAATGGGGTTGATTACACATATTTTGAGCCACAAAAAACTGAAAAGGAGTTTCAAATTTTGTTTACAGGAAACATGGGATATCCTCCGAATGCCGATGCAGCTCAATTTCTTGCTCTCGAAATTTTGCCGATTGTTCATCAGGAAAAACCCGAAGCAACCCTGGTTCTTGCCGGAATTAATCCCGGTGAAAAAATAAAAGCAATGCAGAATCAATACATTACAGTTACGGGTTGGGTTCCGGATATGCGATATTATTATGCACGTTCACAAATATTTATTGCTCCCATGCGTTTGGGTACAGGCTTACAGAATAAATTGCTCGAAGCTATGGCAATGCTTCTACCTTGTATCACCTCCCTTCTTGCCAATCAGGCACTGAAAGCCTTACCCGGGAAGGAAATTCTTGTAGCGGACTCTGCCAGCGGATTTGCCAATCATATTTTAAAACTTCTAAACGATTCTCATTTTGCTGATACAATCGCCAATAATGGTATGCAATATGTTAAAAAACAGTATAATTGGGCTGAATCGGTAAAAAAATTAGAAGATTGTATGCGATCAGAAAAATAAACTCCTCTTTACGAAACATCAATTAAACCAGATTTTTAAAAAAAATCTGGACGATGAAAAGTTTTTGGATTTTTAAAAATACCATTTAAAAAAACATTTGTTAACCAGAATCTTTCTCAATACATTTGTAGCAGATTTGGATAATTTGTTGATTATGTCTGTTTGTGAAAAAAGAACAACTGCTTTACAAAGGCATTATGTAATACCATTTGTATTGTTGTCTTTTTTAATTTCCCCTTTCATCGGTTTTACTATGGGAATAGTCCCTACAAATTCCGACGAAGTAAAAGGGCATGTGATTTTCTGGTCAATAATTATTTTAGTAATTGTTTTATCAACCATATTTCTAATTATCATTTATTTAATTAATAGGAATGCAAAAAACAATTTACAAACACTCAACGATACGTTGGAAAACAGAATAGAAGAACGCACACAGGAACTCCAAAAAAAGATAACGGAAAAAGAAGAAGCCGAGGAAAAATTGCAGCAAGCAAATCAAGAATACAAAAAACTGCTACAAACACTAAAAACTGGCGAACAAAAATATTTTAACCTGGTGAAATACTCACCTTGGGGCATTGCTTATTATGCTATAGATGGTCAGGTACTTGAAGTTAACCAGGCTCTACTCTCAATTTTAGCTTCCGAAAATGAAGAAGTTACCCTAAATCAAAACCTTCTTACCCTTCAGCAGGCTATAGATGCAGGACTTGTTGACAGTTTCAGGGAATGCATAAATGAAGCCAAAGTCGTTACCAACGAATGCCTTTATTTTAGTTCTTGGGGCAAAAGAATGTATATGCGTTATATTTTTACCCCTCTTTTATCAGATCAGGGAGAAGTGCAAAATGTTTTGGGTACGTTTGAAGATATCACTGATAGAAAAAACGTAGAAGTAACCCTAAAAAATTCGGAAGTAAAACTCAAAGAAGCAAATGCTTCCAAGGACACATTTCTTTCTATAATTGCCCACGACATCAAAACCCCTTTTAATGCTATCCTTGGTTTTTCCGATTTGTTAAATGATGGGTATGATTCCTATTCCGAAACTGACAAAAAAGATTTTATCCGGAATATTTTCGAAGCTGCCGAAATTACATTGAAAATCCTCGACAACCTGTTGCAATGGTCACGAAGTCAGACTGGTAAATTGATAATTAAACCCGAAAATATTAACATTTGTGCTATAATCACTGAAACCATCGAATTTTTAAAAAGCAGTGCAGAAAAAAAAACCATTACTATCATTTCCGAATGCAATTCCGATTGTATGGCATTTGCCGATGAACAAATGATTACCACTGTTATTCGTAACCTGCTATCCAACGCAATAAAATTCACCTTTACAGGAGGTAAAATCAGGATTTCCATTCGTGAATTTGAAAAATACCTTGAAATTACCATTTCTGATGATGGCATTGGAATGAAAGAATTTGAATTGAAAAAACTGTTCAGTATAGAAGAAAAATTTTCTAAAGAAGGTACCGCCCGTGAACAGGGAACAGGATTAGGTTTAATTTTGTGCAAAGAATTTATAGAAAAAAATAGCGGCTGGATTTGGGCAGAAAGCAAGCCCGGAGAAGGAAGCAGTTTTAAATTTACATTGCCGAAAGAACAATTATAAAAACTTATGGCAGAAGATTATAAAATCATCTTTTCGATGGTGGACGTGAATAAAATCGTACCCCCATCACGTCAGATATTGAAAGATATTTACCTTTCTTTTTACTATGGCGCAAAAATAGGCATCATCGGATTAAATGGTGCCGGAAAATCTACCTTGCTGAACATCATTGCCGGAACCGACAAATCTTTTAACGGAGAAGTTGTTTTTTCGCCAGGTTACAAAGTTGGAATGTTAGAGCAGGAACCACATCTCGACGACAGAAAGACCGTGAAAGAAGTTGTAGAAGAAGGAGCTGCCGAAATAGTTGCTTTATTGAAAGAATATGAGGTAGTTAATAACAAGTTTGCCGAACCCATGAGCGACGACGAAATGAGCGCCCTCATCGAACGGCAAGGCAAACTTACAGAACTAATTGAACAGCATAATGCCTGGGAGCTTGATACCAAATTGGAACGGGCAATGGATGCTCTGCGTTGCCCCGAGCCGGATGCTTTGGTGGCAAACCTGTCGGGGGGCGAACGCCGTCGTGTAGCTCTTTGCAGGCTTTTGCTTCAGGAACCGGATATTCTTCTGTTGGACGAACCCACCAACCACCTGGATGCCGAATCGGTGGAATGGCTCGAACATCATTTACAACAATATAAGGGTACAGTAATTGCCGTTACCCACGACCGCTATTTCCTTGACAACGTCGCCGGATGGATACTCGAACTCGACCGTGGCGAAGGCATTCCCTGGAAAGGAAATTATTCTTCCTGGCTCGACCAGAAAACCAAACGGCTTGCTGCCGAAGAAAAAATGGAAACCAAACGCCGCAAAACCCTTGAACGCGAACTGGAATGGGTTCGTATGTCGCCCAAAGCCCGCCATGCCAAAGGGAAAGCCCGTTTGAATGCTTATGAAAATCTTTTGAGCGAAGACGTAAAACAAAAAGAAGAAAAACTCGAAATTTTCATTCCTAATGGTCCCCGGCTGGGAAATAATGTTATTGAAGCCGTAAATGTTTCCAAAGCCTTTAGTGATAAACTTCTTTTTGAAAAGCTGAATTTTGCACTGCCTCCGGCGGGTATCGTTGGTGTGATAGGCCCGAATGGTGCTGGAAAAACCACTCTTTTCAGGTTGATTATGGAAATGGAAAAACCTGACAATGGAGAATTTAAGGTCGGAGAAACCGTAAAAATCGGATACATCGACCAGTCGCATGCCGAAATTGATCCGGAAAAGAATGTTTGGGAAGTAATTTCGGGTGGAAATGAGCAACTTCAAATGGGTGGAAAATTAATCAATTCAAGAGCTTACGTAGCCCGTTTCAACTTTAGCGGAGCCGACCAGGGTAAAAAAACCGGCGTCCTCTCCGGTGGCGAACGCAACCGTCTGCACCTTGCCATGACTTTGAAAAGCGAAGCCAATGTGTTGCTACTTGACGAACCGACCAATGATATTGATATAAATACCCTCCGCGCATTGGAAGAAGGGCTGGAAAATTTTGCCGGCTGCGCCGTAATTATTTCACACGATCGCTGGTTTCTCGACCGCGTTGCCACGCATATTCTTGCCTTTGAAGGAAATTCGGAAGTATTTTTCTTTGAAGGAAATTATTCCGACTACGAGGAAAACAGACGCAAGCGTTTGGGCGATGAAGCGCCGAAAAGAATTCGTTACAAAAAACTTTTGGCTTAAATGGAAAATAAACATTTTGCTGTCATCACCGGCGACATTGTAGGCTCGTCAAAACTTAACGGCGAACAAAAACGGCTGATGGTTGAAGCCGTGAAAACCGGATTCGCAAGGGTTCAGGAAATTTCCGGTAATGAAGCTCTTTTAGGTTATTATTTTTTTAGAGGCGATAGTTTTCAGGGTGTTTTAGTCAATCCGAAATATGCTTTAAAGGCTGCTTTAGCCATAAAAACTGCCCTTCGTACCGAATTTCCGCATCAGCGCAAAAAAGAGGCTCTGGATGCACGGATTGCCATCGGAATAGGTTGTGTTGACAATCTTTCTTCAGAAATTCCTGGTACCGGAAACGGAGAAGCATTTCTGCTGTCGGGGCTTACTCTTGATAAAATGAAACCCCGGCAACGTTTAATTATTGTAACTTCCAACTCTGCAATTAACTCCGAACTGGTTGCCGAATGTGCTATGGCAGATGCCATTATTTCTCAATGGGCAGTTCAAAGTGCTGAAGCGGTTTATCTTTCCCTGAAAGGGCTTACGCTGGAGCAAATTGCTGAATCGTCGGGTATTAGCCCTATTGCTGCACATTACCGCCTCGAAAAAGCAGGCTTTTTTGCATTTATGCAATGGGAAAGCAGATGGATGGAATTATTGGATTTATTAAGTCCAGGGACTTAATTTAGCTAATATTAAGTCCAGGGACTTAAAATAATATTTATTAAGTCCAGGGACTTAATTTTTTATTCATAGTAAAAATTTTTTTAATAGACTTAAAAATGGGAGCATTGCCGGATAATGAAATCATATCACTCATTGTAAGGCTTTTGGCTGCGCATTTGTTGGCGGATTTTTACCTGCAACCCACATCCTGGGTTTTAGATAAGAAAAAACACAATTGGGCTTCCGCTGAAATGCTGAAGCATTTAATGGTAATTGCAACAATCAGTTGGATATTTTCCGGTTTTGTTACTGGGATATGGCTGATCCCCATTGCAATATTCGTTTTGGTGCACTGGCTTACCGATAGCTGGAAAAGTAGCCGGCAAGAAACCTCCTTCCTTTTTATTTCAGACCAACTTATTCATATACTTACTATTGTATTAATAGTATACATTTTTAAAAATAATAAAATTCAAACACTTTTCCCACTTTACAGTCAATTTTCAGATATTCACTTCTGGATAATTTTTAGTGGATTTTTACTGGTAGCACATCCTGTCTCGCACCTTATTTATCTTTTTACCAGACAATTTCAAAAAAACCTGGACAACCGGGAAGAACCGGGGTTGGCAAATGCCGGAAAAACCATTGGTATCCTCGAACGCTGGCTTATCCTGATTTTCATTTTTATAAACCAGTTTAATGCCGTAGGTTTTCTGATAGCCGCTAAATCCATTCTTAGGTTTGCCGACATTCGCAATGCCCCCGACCGGAAAATGGCTGAATATATTCTCATTGGTACCATGATGAGTTTTCTTTTTGCTATAATTATCGGAATAACAATTAATTATTTACATAAATTTGAATACTAATACTATGACTCAAATTCCAATTCGCAGTTACGACACCCATCGCCTTGTAAAAAGTGAAGACCTGAACCACCACGGAACCCTTTTTGCCGGACGAAGTGCCGAATGGTTTGTAGAAGCCGGTTTCGTAGCCGCATCCAGCCTTTTAAATCCTAAATATTTGATTTGCTTAAAAATACACGGGATGAAATTTTCAAAACCGGTTTTACCAGGTGAAACAGTGTGTTTTACAAGCAAAATAGTTTTTGCCGGACGAACCAGCTTAGTTGGCTATATCAGAGTAACGCTTATAAATAAACCAGAACAGGTTTTGGTTCACGGCTTTGTTACTTTTGTTCATGTTGACGATAATACCCGTCCACAACCTCATAATATTGAAATGCTTGCAGTTACTGCTGAAGATATTGATTTACAGCAAAAAGCAATTGCATTAAAAAACGAATCAGGCAGAAAATGATAAAAATCAATCAGGATTTCCTTCAAAAAACATCCGATCAAGCTAAAATTTCTCCGCGAAAGCGGATGAATTATAATTATCATCCAACGTATGAAGATGGTTTTCAACGGTTTTTAAATGCTATGGAACCCGGATCCTACATTCGTCCGCATAAGCACGAAAATCCCGACCGCGACGAAGCGTTCATTGCCCTTCGCGGGAAAATGCTGGTTATTGTTTTTAATAATGACGGAAGCATTAAAAATCATTGCATTATATCTCCTGACGGAGAAAATGTCGGAGTTGAAATTCCTGCCCGTACGTTTCATACCGTGCTTTCGCTCGAGGAAAACTCGGTAGCTTATGAAGCCAAAGAAGGTCCGTATATCCCTAAAAATGATATTAATTCCGCTCCATGGTCGCCGCCGGAAGGCACTCCGGAAGCGGAAATCTATCTGAAGCATCTTTTACAACAACTTCACCTTGCCTGAAACAAGGAAATTCCTGTACCTTTGCACACCTAATTTTTACGGCATTGTTTTCTGGTTTATCCGGAAATAATGCTGATTTTTAAATTTTTATATAATGGCACAAAAACCGTCCATCCCCAAAGGAACCCGCGACTTCTCCCCCATGGAAATGATGCGCAGGAACTATATTTTCGATACAATCCGTTCTGTTTTTAAACTTTACGGCTATCAGCCCATAGAAACTCCGGCGATGGAAAACCTTTCTACCCTGCTGGGAAAATATGGAGAAGAAGGGGACAAACTTCTTTTTAGAGTCCTGAATTCCGGTGATTTCCTGCAAAATTTGCCATTGAATGACAATCAGTTGCCAACAGCAAATAAACTTGCCCCTTTAATTTCTGAAAAAGGTTTGCGCTATGATCTTACCGTGCCTTTTGCACGTTATGTGGTTCAATACCGGAACGATATTACTTTTCCTTTCAAACGTTACCAAATTCAGCCCGTTTGGCGTGCCGACCGTCCGCAAAAAGGCCGTTACCGTGAATTTTACCAATGCGACGTGGATGTGATCGGTAGCGATTCGTTGCTTAACGAAGTTGAACTGATCCAGATCATTGATGCTATTTTTTCTGCTTTACGGATAAACGTAAAAATTCTTATCAACAACCGTAAAATCCTTGCCGGGATATCCGAAGTAATAGGAGAAGCTGCAAAAATCACCGACATTACCGTTGCGATTGACAAATTGGATAAAATTGGCGCCGAAAATGTGAATACGGAACTGGCAGAAAAAGGCATTCCTGCCGAAGCCATAGAAAAGTTGCAACCCATTCTCAATCTTCAGGGAAACACAGCAGAAAAGCTTGAAAAACTGCAAAAACTGCTTGAAAATTCAGCTACCGGATTGAAAGGAATCGAAGAAATGAAAACCGTGTTCGGATATTTCAACCAGTTGAACCTTACAGCCGAAGCCGAACTTAATCTTACCCTTGCCCGCGGATTGAATTATTACACAGGCGCTATTATCGAGGTAAAGGCGATGGATGTTCCTATGGGAAGTATTTGTGGCGGTGGTCGTTACGACGATCTTACCGGAATTTTCGGTCTTCCTGGCGTTTCCGGTGTAGGCGTTTCCTTTGGTGCCGACAGGATTTACGACGTTATGAACGAGCTAAATCTCTTTCCAGAAAATAAAGAAGTTAGCAGCCAGGTGCTTTTGGTAAATTTTGGCGCCAAAGAAGAAAAATATTGCCTGAATGTAGCCACACAATTGCGTCAAAAAGGTATTAATACAGATATTTATCCAGAATCAACAAAAATAAAAAAGCAAATGGCTTATGCTGATGCAAAAAATATACCTTATGTTATCATCATAGGGAGCGAAGAAATGAAAAGTGGAATTCTTACACTTAAAAATATGATTACCGGTAAGCAGGAAAATCTTTCCGAACAAGAAATTATCCAGAAATTAATCTGTTAATTGTCTTTTTATTTTAAATTAATAACCTTTTAATTTTAAATTAATGCAAAATATTCATTATATTTCTGTCGAAACATTGCAATTTGAAACCATCGAAAAAATCATAAAACAACATTTTCAACTGCAACTCACGGAAGATTCAAAACAAAGAATAGAAAAATGCCGCAACTACTTAGATAAAAAAATGGAAACCTCATCCGATCCCATCTATGGAGTAAATACCGGATTTGGTGCTCTTTGCGAACATAAAATTTCTAAGGATGAGCTTTCTGCACTTCAACGTAATCTGGTGATGTCGCATGCCTGCGGCACTGGTGAAGAAGTTCCGCAGGAAATCGTAAAATTAATGCTGTTGCTTAAAATACAATCACTTTCATATGGTAATTCAGGCGTTCAGCTAAAAACTGTTGAGCGTTTGATTGACTTTTTCAACCACGACATCCTTCCGGTAGTTTATCAGCAAGGCTCGCTTGGGGCTTCTGGTGATTTGGCGCCTCTGGCTCACCTCTCTCTGCCTTTACTCGGTCTTGGAGAAGTTTATTTCGAAGGGAAAAAACAGCAAAGTGCTGCCATTTACCAAAAATTTGGTTGGAAACCAATTGTATTACAATCAAAAGAAGGACTTGCATTGCTAAATGGCACCCAGTTTATGAGTGCTTACGGCGTTTATTGCTGCCTTCGTGTTTTCAAACTCTCGCGCCTTGCCGACATCACCGCCGCAATTTCGTTGGATGCCTTTGATGGTTTAATAGAACCTTTTCATCCTCACATACAGCAGATAAGACCTCATTATGGCCAAATAAAAACAGCAAGACGCTTCCGAAATATTTTAAGTGGCAGCGAACTTATTTCAAGACAAAAAACTCACGTTCAAGATCCCTATTCATTCCGTTGCATCCCGCAGGTGCATGGAGCTTCCAAAGATTCAATTATTTACGTTGCTTACGTTTTCCGAAACGAAATTAATTCCGTTACCGACAACCCTACAATATTTCCGGAAGAAGATTTAATAATTTCAGCCGGAAATTTCCACGGGCAACCATTAGCTCTTGCCTTTGATAATCTTTGCATTGCAATGGCAGAGCTTGGAAATATCTCTGAACGACGCACTTATCAGCTAATTTCAGGAAAACGAGGTTTGCCGCCTTTTCTGGTTGCCAAACCAGGATTGAATTCCGGATTCATGATTCCGCAATACACTGCTGCATCAATAGTTAGCCAAAACAAACAGCTTTGTACCCCGGCTTCGGTTGACTCTATCGAATCTTCAAACGGGCAGGAAGACCACGTAAGCATGGGAGCCAACGCCGCTACCAAGGCTTTCCGCGTGCTGGAAAATCTGGAACGTATTCTTGCTATTGAATTTTACAATGCCGCACAGGCTTTGGAATTCCGGCGTCCGGCTAAAACATCTCCCTTCCTCGAAAATTTTTTGGAAAAATATCGTAAAATAGTTTCATTCATTGATAATGACAAAGTTATGTATAACGATATTCGGCTAACCGTTGATTTTCTGAAAAATGTAGAATTGCAACTCCCCGAAGAAGAACCCGACCGATACGAACTTTGGACAAAACTCGGACAATTTTAAGTTTTTTCTTTCGTCGAATTTAATACCTTTGCAGCATAATTCTATTCAATAACTTCTTAATAAAGTAAGTATGACTCAAACTATGAACTCCGGCTTAGCTATGCAGCTTGAAGATAAGTACGGAGCACACAACTATCATCCGCTGCCGGTAGTGCTTTCCCGTGGAAAAGGACCCCTGGTTTGGGACGTAGAAGGCAAACAATATTACGATTTTCTTTCAGCATATTCAGCCGTAAACCAAGGACATTGTCATCCTAAAATAATTAAGGCAATGGCTGACCAGGCTCAGGTTTTAACTCTTACTTCAAGAGCTTTTTACAACGATTGCCTTGGTCCTTATGAAAAGTTTATTACCGAATATTTCGGATATCAGCGTGTTCTACCAATGAATAGCGGTGCAGAAGCCGACGAAACCGCTCTTAAACTTACCCGCAAATGGGCTTATAAAGTTAAGGGAATTCCGCAAAATGAAGCAAAAATAATTGTTTGCGAAAACAACTTTCATGGTCGTACAACTACCATAATTTCTTTTTCAACCGACCCGGATGCCTATTCCGATTACGGTCCTTTTACTCCCGGATTTATCATTATTCCTTACAACGACATTCCTGCCCTGGAAAAGGCACTTCAAGACCCCAATGTTGCAGGTTTTCTTGTTGAACCTATTCAGGGTGAAGCCGGTGTGTTTGTTCCCGACGAGGGCTACCTGGCTAAAGCTTCTGCTCTTTGCAAAGCAAAAAATGTTCTTTTTATTGCCGACGAAGTTCAAACCGGTATTGCACGTACCGGCAAACTTCTTGCCTGCGACCACGAAGGCGTTCGCCCCGATATTTTAATTCTTGGGAAAGCCCTTTCGGGCGGAACAATGCCTATTTCAGCAGTTCTTGCCGACGACGAAATTATGCTGACAATAAAACCCGGTGAACATGGTTCAACTTTTGGGGGTAATCCTTTGGCTGCGAAAGTTGCCATTGCTGCCCTCGAAGTTGTTAAAGAAGAAAAACTTGCCGATAAAGCCGAATATCTTGGAAATATTTTCAGAAAAGAAATTCGCAAAATCAAAAGCGATATGATTGAATTGGTTCGCGGAAAAGGTTTGCTGAATGCTGTGATTATCCGCCCCAGAAATGGCAAGGAAGCATGGGATATTTGTTTAAAAATGCGCGACAATGGTGTGCTGGCTAAACCTACTCATCAGCATATTATCCGTTTTGCCCCTCCTTTGGTAATTAGTGAAGAACATATTCTCGATGCTGTGGAAAGAATAAAACAATCAATTATTTCTTTCGAATAATTAAAAAAAAGCCGGTCTTCAAAAAGAAGCCGGCTTTTTTCCTGAATTAACCAAACTACAACTTATTTTTGCATTGTTTTTTCAAAACGACTGCTTACAACAGTCCAATTTACTACATTCCAGAAAGCATTCACATAATCAGGACGACGATTTTGGTATTTTAAATAATATGCGTGCTCCCAAACATCGAGAGCAAGTAGCGGAGTTCCTTTTTTGTCGGCAATATCCATCAATGGATTATCCTGGTTGGGGGTGGAAACCACCTGTAAATCTTTATTTTCATCAAGAATCAGCCATGCCCAGCCACTTCCAAAACGGGTTTTGGCGGCTTCTTCAAACAGTTTTTCAAACTCTTCTAACGAACCAAATCGTTTGATGATGGCTTCCTTCAACTCAGTAGAAATTTCTCCATTTTCCCCCTTTGGAGCCATATTTTCCCAAAACAATTTGTGATTGTAATATCCGCCGCCATTGTTCCTGACTGCTACCGGATATTTACTGATATTGGCAAAAATATCTTTAATGCACATGTTTTCAGCTTCTGTTCCTGCAATTGCTTTCATAAAATTATCATAATAAGCCCTGTGGTGCTTGGAATAATGGATTTCCATGGTCGTTTTATCAATGTAAGGTTCCAGTGCATCGTAGGAATAAGGCAATGTCGGAAATTCAAATTTTGAGGTATTTTCTTTATTTGTATTCATATCGTGATTATTATTTTTAATTGTTTGACATTCAGATTTAGTGATTATCATCAAGGATAATCCGGCTATTATTAACAGACTTTGTAATATGGTTTTCATGTCTTAATTTAGATTTTGTATAAATAACATTACATTTAACAGATTGTTCAACGAGTATTCATAATATTTTTTGATTATTGCAACTTCTTAACTTTGCTATGAAAGCCAGGCTGCTTTTATTTTCTTTATCCATATTCTGCTTCTTTGGTAATCTTTCCGCACAACAACGTTTCAGCGGATGGAATGCCGAACTAAGGGGAAATTACGGTTTTATTATGCAGCATCATTACAATATGGGTGTTTACACCAATCATCATTTCCCTTCGTTTGAGGCAAGTTTTTTCAAGCAAAGCAGCGGAAAGCAATATTGGCAACAACTTTACCGCTATCCCTCCTACGGTTTCGCTTGTTTTTATTCATCACTTGGCAGTACACGCGAATTGGGAAATGTTTACGCCCTTTATCCATTCATGCGATTTCCATTGTTCCGAAATAATATGTTTCAACTCGATTTTCGACTTGGCTTTGGCGCCGGTTATTTCACAAAAAAATTCGACAGAACCGAAAATTATAAAAACCTGGCAATAGGCTCAAATGTAAATGCATGCATTAGTTTTATGTATGATATTGCTTACAATATTAATCCGAATTGGAAAGCATCGCTCGGAGTTTCATGGACGCATTTTTCAAACGGAACTATGATTAGCCCTAATTACGGAATAAATCTGCCGATGGCAAGTGCAGGAATCGTCTATAAATTGAAACCCACCAAATTCATCAAAAGAGATAAGCAGTTTTTTGATAAAAATTGGATTTTTAATCTTGAAGCTGCCACAGGGTTAAAACAAATCGAGGAAAATTACGATTACAACTACAAGATTTTCTACTTTTCATTTAAAGAACTGTATTACACTTCCCCTAAACATGCTTTTGGCTTTGGGCAGGATATTGGGTACGACGAAAGCGATAAAATTTTGCTTCAACTCGATGGAAGGGAAAATGTTTCGGATAAAGATTTTATAAACTGCGGCATCAGTGCAATACACCGTTGGGACATCGGCAGATTAAAAATTGACTTTTCGTTGGGCACTTACCTTTTCCGTACCGAAAAAAGCGATGCCAATGTTTATGATAAACTCGCAATTAAATATCAGTTTTATAAAAATTTTGAAACATTTATTTTCCTTAAATCACATTATGCCAAAGCTGATTTTATGGGTTGGGGAATTGGGTGGAGCCTGTAAAATAATTTGAGATTTTAGAATGCAGAAATCAGATTTAAATTTATGAATGCAGATTATAGATTTCCAATATTAAAGAATAGATTTCCATCCGTTTTCAAGATGTTTTTGTTAATTCTTTTTTTAGCATCCTGCTCGGATGATAATTGTGATTGCCTTAATGGAAACGGTGTTGTAGTAACAGAAAACAGAGTATCCGGCAATTTTAATACCTTAAATATCAAGGGTGATGTGGATGTTATTCTCGTTCCTTCCGATAGCACTTTCCTGAAAGTGGAAACAGGAATCAACCTGATGGATAACATTAAAACATATATAACTGACAGTATTTTATACATTAAAAACGAAACTTCCTGCAACTGGCTTCGCAGTTTTGACAATAAGGTAAAAATATTTGTAGCCATAAAAAACCTTAGTCATATCACCTTCCGCTCAAACGGAAAACTGAGTTGTGCCGATACTTTACGAATGCCGGTTTTAAAAATAAATGTCTGGGACGGCTCAGGAAGTATTGCCCTTAAAATGAATAACTATGCAAATTATGTTGCAATGCACATCGGGGCAGTTGACATAACTTTAAGTGGCAAAAGCAGTCAGCTATATTTGTATAATGCCTGTTACGGACCATTTTTTGGC